>OKSW01000634.1_pt1 | contig 13230 bp, 10 predicted proteins | sample 1606351 | NCBI WGS metagenome assembly OKSW01 (sample SAMEA3879565, study PRJEB24766) | human gut metagenome | biome: human-associated habitat; feature: feces | place: USA | collected 1985/1987 | reverse complement strand
GTGTTTCCTCGTGGCAGGCGCGGTTTTCGGTAAAGCCGACCTCACCGGACTTGACACGCGTTCCCTCCAGGCGGATTTGTCCGTTATGGACATTCTGATGGAAGCGGGAGCGAGTCTGTCTCAGGACGGGTACAATGACTCGAAGGGCCTGGTGCATGTGCAGAGGGCGCCGCTCAATGCCTTCGAAGTGGATGCCAACAATTGCCCCGATTTGTTCCCGATAATCTCGGTTCTGGCCGCTTTCTGCCAGGGGACAAGCCGGATTGTAGGAGTCAGCCGACTTGCCAATAAAGAGATCGACAGAGGACAGGCGATATTGTCAATGCTGACGCAGATGGGTGTGAAGGCGAGGATTTCTGGCGACGAGATGATTATAGAAGGGCATTCGTTGGCCCAGAGATGTCTGACTGGGCGTCTTCTGAAGGGCGGAGAATACTCCTCCTTCCATGACCATAGGATGGTGATGGCTCTGAAGGTGGCCGGACTTGGAGCGGATTCGCCGGTGCTGATAGATGACATGGAATGCGTGGCGAAATCGTTCCCGGATTTTCAGAAGTTGTTTTCGCGCCTGATAGGCGTTGAATCTTAAATACTTGAAAGGATGGATTCTTTTGGCAGAAAATTCCGCGTCTCCATTTTTGGAGAGTCCCACGGCACTGCAATAGGTGTCGTTCTCGATGGCGTGCAGCCAGGCCTTCCTCTGACCGAAGACGATTTCATCGAGGATATCCTGAGACGTAAAAGCGGCCCGAAAGGCACCACGCCGAGGATAGAGACCGACGAACCGGAGATTTTGAGCGGAGTTTACAACGGACATACCACCGGAGCGCCCCTTGCTGTGATATTCCACAACAGGAACACCCGTTCAGGCGACTATAAACTGTTCAATGATGTCCCGCGCCCGGGGCACGCTGATTATACTGCAAGCGTCAAGTGGCTGGATTTCAATGATCCGCGTGGCGGCGGACACTTTTCCGGCCGGCTCACATTGCCTGTTGTCGCGGCAGGAGTCGTGGCCAAGAAGATGTGCGTGTGCAGCATCAAGGCAGAACTGATAGAGGTAGGCGGAGTGAGCAGACAGGATGCTGTGGCGGCTTCCGGAGAGGATAATGCTGCCGCTTCCGTCATATGGAAAGATGTGCTGGATCAGGCTATAAATGAAGGAGACTCGGTCGGCGGAATCGTGGAATGTACAGTCTCCGATGTCCCTGCAGGCATAGGAGAGCCGTTTTTCGACTCTGTCGAGTCAATGATTTCTCACGCAATATTCTCGATACCGGGAGTGCGTGGCATAGAATTCGGAGACGGTTTCGAGGCAGCGAGAATGAAAGGTTCGCAGCACAATGACCCTTTCGTTCCGGCAGACGGAGAATTCAGGACCGGTCATCCGTCCAAGAATGGGGCAGGAGGAGTAAACGGAGGCATAACCAACGGCAATCCTCTGGTATTCAGGGTGGCGTTCAAGCCGACATCCAGTATTGGAAAGGCACAGAAAACACTGAATTTTACTACCGGACAGATGACGGAACTGGAGATTCCGGGCCGTCACGACGTATGTTTTGCGCTAAGGACTCCGCCGGTGGTCGAGGCAATGACTGCTGTGGTATTGGCAGACCTGATGGCGCTGTAAAAACTATAATTTCGAATTATGGATATAAACGAAGAAAAGGAACTGCTGAACGACATTACGAAATCCGAATATAAGGAAGGATTTGTAACGGACGTGGAGCAGGAATTTATACCGAAAGGACTGAACGAAGACATTGTCAGGATGATTTCCAAGAGGAAAGACGAACCGCAATGGCTTCTGGATTTCAGACTGGATGCTTTCCGTAAATGGCAGAAGATGGAGATGCCGGAATGGGGGCATCTGGATATGCCGCACATTGATTATCAGGATATTATATATTATGCGACCCCGAAGAAAGACTCTGACAGGCCGAAAGAGATCGACCCGAAACTGGCGGAGACCTTCGACAAGCTCGGCATTCCTCTCAAGGAGCGTGAAGCACTTGCCGGCGTGGCAGCGGTAGATGCCGTATTCGACTCAGTATCAGTCGCTACCACATTCCGTAAAGAGCTTGCAGAGCGTGGCATTATCTTCTGCTCGTTCAGCGAGGCTGTAAAGGAGCATCCTGACCTGGTACGCAAATATCTTGCGACAGTAGTCCCGTCCGGAGACAACTATTTCGCGGCATTGAACTCCGCCGTATTCAGCGACGGCTCATTCTGTTACATCCCGAAGGGAGTGCGCTGCCCGATGGAACTCTCCAGTTATTTCCGTATCAATGCAAAGGGCACAGGGCAGTTCGAGAGGACGCTCATCGTGGCAGACGAGGGCTCGACAGTAAGTTATATGGAGGGCTGTACAGCACCGATGCGTGACGAAAACCAGCTTCATGCGGCAGTTGTCGAGATAGTGGTGCTCAAGGACGCCGACGTGAAATACAGCACAGTCCAGAACTGGTATCCGGGCGATGAAAACGGTCGTGGAGGAATCCTTAACCTCGTGACCAAGAGGGGAATATGCATGGAAGGCGCACACCTTTCATGGACACAGGTCGAGACAGGTTCTGCCATCACGTGGAAATATCCGAGCACCATACTAAAGGGCGATTACTCCTCATCAGAGTTCTATTCCGTAGCCGTGACGAACAACTATCAGCAGGCCGACACCGGCACGAAAATGATACATATCGGCAGAGGAACACGCAGCCGGATAGTCAGCAAGGGAATCTCCGCAGGACACAGCCAGAACAGCTATCGTGGCCTTGTCAGAATGCTTCCGGGAGCTGCTGGAGCCAGGAACTACTCCCAGTGCGACAGCCTTCTGATCGGCTCACTCTGCGGAGCCCATACCTTCCCTGACGTGCGCAGCGCGAACCCTACAGCAGTCGTGGAGCATGAGGCGACCACATCCAAGATCAGTGAGGACCAGTTGTTCTACTGCAACCAGCGCGGCATCGGTCCGGAAGATGCTGTGGGACTGATTGTCAATGGCTATGCGCGCGAGGTGCTGAGCAAGCTGCCTATGGAATTCGCAGTGGAGGCGCAGAAACTGCTTCAGGTATCACTCGAAGGCTCAGTGGGTTAGTCGCATGACCCCGCTGAAGAAAACATAAATCTCAGACAATGAACTTTATTAACTATACTCTGTTTACGATAGGAGGCGACACTCCTGTCCTTCTCATTGACCTGCTTACATCCGTAGTAGGCCTTACATGCGTATTCCTTGCCGGACGCAACAGCAAATACAATTTCTGGGTGGGATACCTGTATTCCCTCCTCTTGCTCCTGATGTTCTGGAACAAGAACCTCTACGCCAACTTGCTCCTTCAGCCTATATCATTAGGAATCAATGTCTTAGGGCATTACAGATGGACGCATCCGCGAAAGGACGAGCAGAGCTCTGCGGACAGCAGCGCACTTAAAGTGACCATGCTCAGCTGGAAACAGCGCATTCTCGCCATCGTTTCCGTCTTCGTCATTGCAGCAGGATGGGGCTGGTTCATCAGCCTTGCAGGAAATGCCATCTTCCCGGGCAAGATCCCGTCAGACCCTATACCGTATCTGGACGCATGCGTGACCGTGCTAATCCTCGTTGCACAGTTCCTCTCCGCTCTCAAGAAATGGGACTGCTGGATAGCCTGGCTTCTGGTCAATGTCTTCCAGCTTGCAATGCATATCTCTGTGGGACACGTGTTTATGCCGATTGTCTGCGGACTCTACCTTGTAAACGGAATCTGGTCACTCATCACATGGTCAGGACTCTACAAGAAGAAAGCATAGAGGCGATCCCCTTAGGAACCGCCCCTGAAATTACTTCATTATGATTATGTTCGGAACCCGACGGGTGCCGGCGTGATCGAATTTCTTGTTGTCGGTCGGATGGTTAAGAACGCCGTCTTCAGCCGTCCAGATCGTCGTGGAACCGCCTCCGTCCAGATTTATGGCATTGTCCATACCGGCCCAGAGCGCAATCAGAGCACTTTCGGTCAATGTTGCTCCGTCAGCGTGATTCTTCGCGCGCCCGTCGATGGTGACGAAATAATAGTTGCCGCGGCTGTCCTTTCCTATCAATGTCCTCGGATGACGTGCGTTGCTGAACTTCCTGTCAGTGGCGAAAGCAGGTATCTTGCCGTCCTGAATAAGCAGCGGGCCTGAAGCCAATGCCGCATGATAACGCTTCGTGTAGTATTCGTAACGAGTTGTGTCACATAGCATTATATCCATCTTGCGGCCCTTCTTGTTCTTGAATGCCACTAAAGCATTGGTCCTGAAGAACTCTGACTGGGCAGTGCGGCTTATCTCATTGTGTGCCAACGCGAAGAAGGTGCAAGGCTGAAGTGTCTTGACATTGAAATAACTGCCGTTTATCGCAGCGAGCGCATCAGTCCTCTTGGCCAATGAATCGGTAGTCACGCACAAATCTCCCGCTGATTCCTCGATGGAAGTGCGGAACTTCCTGGCTGGGTATTTTACGATGGAGACAGTCTGGTCGCCTCCGAACATGGAGATGTGCGCAGAACCGGCCAATGCTCCCTTTCCGAGGTCTTTCCAGTTCCATTCAGCATTGACAAAAGCGGTGGAGTCTGCGGCTCTTGAAGTAGTCTGACCGTGCGCTGCACCGCAGATGAAAAGTGCCGCCAAGGCAATCTGTAGATGAATGTGTTTCATAATCAGTAGATAGTAAAATTCTATTTTAAAGTCAATGTTTCGCTTTGGAGTTTCGGGACATAGTGAACCCCCTCCTTGGTGTAGGGCGTGATGTCTTCCCCGGCATTTACCGGCTTGAGGAATACGCTCTCCGCACTCTTGCCGACACAGAGCACCGCCACAGGTTCCAGGACATCATATCCGTTCTCAGCGATGATACGCTCGTCCTCCTCTTTAAAGAAGGCCCTAAGCGCGTCTCTGTCCAAGTTGCCTTTTATCAGGCAGTTGAGGCCGAGTTCCACCGCTTTCAGCGCCATGCTCTGAAGAGAAATGCCGAGGTCAATGTCGATGTATCTTTCTTCAGGAAGGATGCTGTAAACGATGATGAACGCACGTGCGGACTCTTCCCGCACAGGCGCGCGGAAAAGAATCTGCCTCAATGCATTGACCTTGTCTATATCGGACGAATCGACAGGTCTGAATCTGAGAAGCTGGCGGTTCATCGCGCTGGCGAGCGAGGAATTGACATTGACGATAGTGTGCAGCTGCTCAGCGTTTATGTCAATGTCCTGTCGGAAACGGCGGATTGTGCGGTTCTTGACCAGCAGCGTGTTCAGCGACGGATTGGTGCGTTTGATGACGCTTTTCCGTGCTCCCGAGCCGAAAACCTCCTCGTAACGGGACTCAAGATAATTGTCAGCCATAATTATTCGGAAGGAAGGAATCCTTTCTGGAGAAGCACTTCTGCAATCTGTACGGCATTTGTGGCGGCACCCTTGCGGATGTTGTCAGAAACGCACCAGAAATTCAGTCCTGATTTTACTGAGAAATCCCTGCGGAGACGTCCCACGAAAACGTCGTCGTGTCCGAGTGCAAAGCGGCACATCGGATAGACGTTATGGGCCGTGTCGTCCTGAACCGTGATGCCCGGCGTCTCTTCCCATATTCTGCGTACGTCAGCAAGGTCGAATTCCTTCTCGAATTCCAGATTTATGGATTCGGAATGGCCTCCGATAACTGGTACACGAGCGGTTGTTGCTGAGACGCCTATGGTATTGTCATTCAATATCTTGTGTGTCTCATTGACCATCTTCATCTCTTCCTTGGTGTAGCCGTTCTCGAGAAAATCGTCGATGTGCGGGATGATGTTCTGGTCGATAGGATGCGGGAACTTGGCAGGGTATTCACCCCATACTGCACCGCCGCGCTCGGCTTCCATCTGTGCCACAGCCTTGTTGCCGGCTCCGGTCACGCTCTGGTAGGTGGACACCACCACTCTCTTTATGCGGTACTTTCTGTGAAGCGGTGCGAGAGGAAGTAGCATCTGGATGGTGGAGCAGTTTGGGTTGGCGATGATGTAGTCGTCTTTTGTGAGGACATCTGCATTGACCTCAGGAACGACAAGCTTCTTGGTCGGGTCCATACGCCAGCAGGAAGAATTGTCCACCACGCGGCAACCGACGGCCGCAAATTTCGGGGCAAGCTCTTTGGACGGGCCGCCGCCTGCAGAGAATATCGCAAGGTCCGGTTTGGCTGCGATGGCGTCCTCGGCGCTTACTACGGAGTATTCTTTTCCATTGAACATCACCTTCTTGCCCACAGAACGCTCTGAGGCAACCGGAATGAATTCAGTTACAGGGAAATGCCTCTCTTCCAGCACTTCTGTCATCCTGGTTCCTACCAGTCCTGTAACACCTACAACTGCTACTTTCATAATATATGTTTTTTATTCTGTCAGACTGTTTACTATCGGGCGTATCAGCTCATCCAACTGTGCGCATTCAAGGAAGAAGCCGTCGTGCCCGAAGTGGGATTTGATTTCGTGGAATTTCGAGCCTTTCACCTGTCCGGACATCCATTTCATCCTGTACGGAGGGAATATGAGGTCTGAGTCAATGACGATGAATGTGGCTTCCGCACGTATCATGCCCAATGCCGCCGCTTCTCCGCCACGATTGCGTCCCAGATTGTTGCTGTCCACACTCAGCGACAGGTAATAATACGAGTACGCATCGAACTTCTCGGCGAACTTGTGTCCCTGATACCTGTGATATGAACCGGCTCTGTCTGCAAACAGCGTGTCGTCGGAAGGCTCCTGCTGCTTGAGGTTGTAGCCGTCTTCGCATCTGTACGAAAGCAATGCGATGGTTCTGGCACATTCAAGGCCCTTCTTGCCGCCGTCCAGACTCTCACAGGCCCTGAAAGTAGGGTCAGTTTCCAATGCCATTCTCTGCGACTCCTCAAAGGCTGTAATCCACGGACTGATTCTCGAGCTGGTCGCAATATAGACCGCCTTGGTGAACAGGTCGGGGCATTTCACAGACCATTCAAGCGCCTGGAAGCCACCGATGCTCGCTCCCACAAGCAAATCTATATGCCCGATTCCGATATGTTCTCTGACCGCGTCCAGGGCGTTCACGATATCGCGCACGGTAACCTTCGGGAAACTGAAATAATAGGGTTTGCCGGTTTCCGGGTCAATGCTTGAAGGCCCGCTGGAGCCATAGCAGGAACCCAACATGTTGCCGCAGATGACGAAATACTTCTCAGTATCGAAAAGTTTTCCCGGCCCCACAAGTTCCGGCCACCACTCCTCGGCATCTGAATCGGATGTCAATGCATGGCATATCCATATAGTTTTCATCCCCTTATGGTAATCCATAGGGGATGTATGATAAGCAACCTCCAATGAGGAAACACTTCCTCCAGCCTCAAAATCGAATTTTCCTTCAATGCGGTAAGTATGTCGTTTCATCTTATATGCTTAGTTGTTCCCTCCCGGCATAAGTGCCTGATAATAAGCCTTGAACTCTGTCCATTTATAGAACGAAGGTGCAGCTTCCGGAAGCGGAAGGGAGGCCTCACGGCCATTGTACAGCACCTTGACAAGTATGTCGGCACTTCTCTTGCTTCGATAGAATATCAACTGCAAATTGGCTGCCATAGGTATAAAATCGGAGCGCCAATAATTCTTCACCTCTTCCGGATCATCCACCCCGAAATTGTCAAGTCGCATGAAACACATCAGCGGAAGCAGGGCCGTGTCATGGGAGAACCTCAGGCAGAGCTGGCGTTCTCCGGATGCGATATCCGCATCGGCCTGTTCAATGATGGATTTCAGAATGGATGAATTGTTGATGCAGTTCTTGTTGTCCGAGAGTGGAGTGCGGCCCATGTAGATGTAGCCGTTGTAATTCCTGACTTCCCAGATTCCGAAAAGTTCCTCAGTGGTGAACACATCGGAAAAAGTATCTTCAGGAACATCCTTCAGGCATCTGACATCGCAGACTATGTTTCTCATGTCCGACTCGAATTTCCACATTCCGTAAGCGGCTTCGAGGTAGTCAGTATCATTGAAGAACTTGGAACAGAATGTCTTGGCGTCGATTTTGTCTGCAGCGAATTTCTCGGCAGACTTCACGGCCTCTTCAGGAAGAGGCACTTTTACCTTGATCGGGCTGATGGACTTGTTAGGCTCGAGAATAGGGAAATAGCACCTTCCCGCATCTACGGTGAAAGAGAAATCCTTGTCCAGACCTCTGAGTTCATCCACGAAAGAGAACATCGTGAGCATCGTGCGCGGTATCGGGGTGGAGAGTATGGAAGCTACAGTGCGGCCTTTGAACACTTGCGGGAAATTCCGGTACATTATACCGGCGATACGCCTGAGCTGTTCCTGACCTTTTGGGGTCAGGTCTCCGCCCCTGTGCGCTACGGAAGGGTAGAATTCCTCATATTCTTTCCAAAGCCTCTCGCCTCGGTCATTGAGCTTTCCTGCATTGTGGGCGTCGAGCAGAACCTTGTGGATCTTCTCATATATGTCATCTGAGAGTGCAAACCTGGCCCCGTGCCTTCCGAAATAGCTGATATAGAACGGCTTGTATCCTTCCGGGGCTGCCGGGGCCTTCCTGTCCGAGAAGTCTTCCACGTAGTACACGCCTCCGGCCTTCTCAGGGCATTGACGCAGTTCTTCAACATATGTCTGAGGCTGCGGTTTCGGCTTAGGCAGCGACACCTTGTATATGCAAGGCTTGCGGTTTGTCTGCTTCGGATGGGTGTTTGTGTTCACGTACATCCAGCCGTCCACGATGGCGATATCCTCCATTTCCACAGGAATCTGCTCCTGGAGCTCGTACCTTGCGGACATCGTCCTGGTATCGGTATCATAGACACGGATGCGGGAAGGGCGTGAGGCATCCCTTTCTCCCAGACCGAAGCAGTAATATATCTTGCCGTCTTTTACGCAGCCCGCCTGGGTGAACCATGTATCGAACGGGAACACCACCTGGTCTTCTATGTCATTAAGTCCGAGAGTGACGACCTTTCCTTCGGCCAATGCAGGGACTCTGAATTTTGTGGCAACGTATTGATTCTCATAGGCATTACGCGTCACCTTATGAATGGTCCTCTTACGTGCGGAGAATACCCAGAGGGAACTTCTGTCCCTGTCCACCATCCACGACGGGGCACCAAAAATGCCTGCATATCCTGCTCCTCTCCAGCCTACTGTGTCGAGTTTGATGGTCTGCACGATTTCGGAGGAGAACTTGCGCCCGCGTCTTTTTATGCTTTCCACGAAGCAGGACATTTCTATTTCGCTGCCTACCTTGCCGTTGGTCACATAGAGCAGCGGGAAGGAGCCGCCCGGAGCTGTCTCAATGCCGAAGCTGGCATTGTTCGCGTGGTTGTCAGGTCTGGCTGAGGCCAGATCGAATTTCGCAACCGGCTCCCCTGATGCGGTACGGAAATCGAAAACTCTCACGTGCCCGCCGTCTTCCAGGGCGAACACATATCTGTCCCAGATTTCCAGACCCTGCTGCGCGTTCTCGCCACGTTCTTTTTCAATGAATACGGAACGATCCACGTTCTGTTCCGGTTCCACGTAAAGCTGGGCGGAAGATACTGCGGGGAAGGCCACGAGGGCAGCTATGTATAGTACTGTCCTTTTCATCTTCATTTGCTTTCTACTGGTTTCTGTTTTCTGCTGTCAATGAGCCTGTAAACTACATAGACTGCTATGATGGCGAATATCGAGAGCACGAATGACAACACGATATTCTTGACTGCCAATGTCTTAGGATCGCCTGCCACCAAAAGTCCCACTAATAGCAGGGCTATCACGCCGAGTGTTATGCAGAAGCAGGAGATGGCCATGAACGAATAAGCCTTAACGCTTTTCTTCGCGTGCTCGTCCGGTTCCTTGTCGGCATCCGGGTCGGTGTATCCGCAGATCGCGTCATATCCACGGTCTTCGAGTCCTTTGTACTTGGACCATACTTCCATGCAGGCCAATATGAGTACTGGAAGGACGCAGCCGGAAATGGATTCTATCATGCTCTGGCTCAATATGGAAGCCGGCACGGTGAGCTTGGCTGTTATGCCGACTGCCCAAGTCAGAAGCATTGACCATATAAGCTGGCGTCCTGTGAGTCTCTTGGAGAAGAGTCCCCATATGGACGGGATGTACAGTGGGCACATTATCATTGTCAGAAGTGTCACGACCACTTTTTCCGCGCCACCGGCCAATGGAATCAGCATTGACAGTCCTATGATAACCAGTCCGAACACGATGGTGAAGATACGGCCTACTTTTATGAGCTGCTTTTCGTCTGCGTTCCTGTTTTTCTCGCTATGTTTCCAGATGTCGTATGTATAGACATTGGCATAGACGTTCAGGATGCCGGAAACGTTGCTGAGGGTAGCTGAAAGCATGGCTGCGAGCATCATGCCTACCATTCCGCTCATGAGCACCATCTTGCTCATATTGACATAGGCGTGCTCTCCGTTGTATGTCATCGTGACTGCATCTGCATCGAGCGCGAGGCCAGGCTCCATGACGCGGTAGATCATTGTCGGAAGGTACCAGATGAGCGGTGTCAGGAAATAAAGCAGACCAATGAGGTAGGTGCTTTTCTTGGCATCCTTGCGTGTAGGGACGCTGATGTACCGCTGCACGAACGGCCAGTCGCCTCCGATCATCGCCACGTTCAGGAAGAGCCAGAGCAGGAGCCAGGCCCATGTGTAAGTTTCCGATGTGCCGGAGAAGAAGCCCGGTATCTGAGCCGCGCTGTCAATGAAATTGCCTACTCCGCCTACTGCATTGAATGAAAGCGGTATCATGAACACGACTACGGCCAAGAGCACTCCGAACTGGATGACGTCGGTCATAAGGACTGCGAGGAAGCCGCCTACTACGGTGTAAATCAATGCAATGGCGCCGAGTATGAGTAATGCCCACCAGATGCTGAGGTAGCCGGCTGCCGTATCTCCTGCCATTCCTGTAGATGCGAAGATGCTTCCGTCAGGGACTTTGATGAGGGCGCACATCACCACAGCGACTGCATAAAGTGCTACGGCTGTATGTACGGCTCTCGCCACGATTCCGGAGATGGTATAGAAGCTTACGGAACTGTGGCCGAAGCGGATTGTAAGGAATTCGCCCGGTGACTTGATCCTGAGGCTTCTCCATTTGCCTGATATCCAGCGTCCTACTATCAATGACGCGAAGCCGAGGCAGATGGCGACGACTACGGCGACGAGTCCGGATTTGTATGCTACTCCTCCCCATACGACGAATGTGCTGGCGGAGAATATGGTCATGTAGGAAGATATTCCGGAAAGCCACCAGGAAGAGTTTCTTCCCGCGATGAACATGTCTTCGGAACTCTTTATCTTTCTGGACATTACGATGCTCACGGCTATCAGTCCGAGGAAATAAAACAGTATAACTATATAGTCAAGTGTTCCCATTGTCGGTTATTGGTTTTCGTTTGTTATTTTATTTTTTAAGCTTCTTACGACTTTGTAATTTTTCCAGTGCGATGGTTGTTGCCTTGTTGCTTGGTTACTTGCCGCTTTTAGTTTTCTTTCGGATGTTTCGTTCGGTATAGGGCTGTCCTTATACACCCGGTTCATTGACCTAAAGCTGGGCTCCCATTGAAACAAGCCGGGCCACGAGTTCAGCGGCATTGACCTGAGTCACTGGCATTCCGGTCCTGGCGCACTGCGCGGCAGCGACTCCGGCGGCCTGTCCCATCTCCATACAGCTGGACTGGACCCGTATGGATGCGAAGGCGGTCTTGTCCGCGCTGATGCATCGTCCTGCGACTATGAGGTTCGGGTAATCCGGTGCGATCAATGAGCGGAACGGTATGTAGGCCGGTGTCTTGAGGAACGTGATGTTCTGTTTCTCGCCTTTCGACACGTGTATGTCTATCGGATGCGCGCCTCTCGAGATGCTGTCCTCGAAATGCACGGCATTCAGGTATTCTTCTCCTGTGAGGGTATGTACGCCCTTGATTCTGCGTGTCTCTCTCACGCCTGCCTGAACTGAAACGGCTGTCAGATAACTGTTTTTGAATTCCTCGACATTGTCCTTGAGTATGGCGGCCATGCGGAAGGCGTCTTCTCTGAGGCGGCATTCGGCAGCGGTGAAGTCGCGGTTGTCACAGGCATCGCCCGCTGTCCTGGTGATGTTCACCGTCACTGTGCCAGGCTGCATTGTGGAGCAGAACCACGGTCCGCCGAATTCTGGCATGTGGAGTTCTTCCATCTTGCTGATCAGCAGTTCTCTTACAGGGAGGCAGTGGCAGTTCACGCCCTGTTTGTTATGATGTATGGCATCCTGCATCATCGGGGTGCTGAGGTCAACGCCTGATAATATGAAGTAGGATGACATCGGCTGAAGTGGTCTGCCCTCTGATTCCTGCATCGGTACTCCACTCATGTGAGCGAGGTCGGCATCGCCGGTACAATCAATGAAAATACGGGCTGCGAGTGCCTCTGTGCCGTTTTTGTTGTTTATCAGTACGTGGGTAATCCTGTTTCCTTCCCTGATGCATCCGGTCAGATAGGAATGCATGTACATATCCACGCCGGCCTCGAGGACCATGCGCTGCGCCTCAAGTTTGTAGTGTTCCGGCTCGAAGGCGACATTGGCCAACGGGCTTTCTATTTCGCATCCGTCGATCTTGGCCAATCTGTTCACGAATTCCCAAGGGATGCCGCCGTTGACAAGTTTTCCGTTATATGAAAATACGCTTATCGGGTTCACGAAGCCGGCCGTCGCCATGCCTCCGAAAAAGCCATACTGCTCTACTACAGCGACTTTCGCGCCTTCCCGTGCAGCTGCTATCGCCGCAATGAAGCCTGCAGGTCCGCCTCCGCAGACGACCACGTCATAGGTCCCCGCAACAGGCGCCGTTCCTGAGAACTGAATATTTTTATCGTTGTTCATAAGACTGATTTGGTACCGTTTCAGTATTTGAATCGTTTCAAACTTTTTGCAAAGATAAATACTTTTTGAATCGGTTCAAAGTTTTTTTTTGATTTTTTTTTGCAAGTCGTGTACTTCGGCATAGACAGATAATTGCGGCATCAGGCAGATTTATCTGATTCCATTGCTCTCAGCGATTCATCTGATTCTAGTCCCCGGGCCAACTCTCCCCACGGCGACTTCTCTCTGACATTTCCTCAGACATCCCCTCAAGCATTCCCTCAAACATTTCCGCAGACATCCCCGCAACCAACCGAAACCAGCAACAACTCGATTTTGTCCGGAGAAAGGGGGTGTTT
>OKSW01000623.1_pt1 | contig 13369 bp, 7 predicted proteins | sample 1606351 | NCBI WGS metagenome assembly OKSW01 (sample SAMEA3879565, study PRJEB24766) | human gut metagenome | biome: human-associated habitat; feature: feces | place: USA | collected 1985/1987 | reverse complement strand
TTTCGCCATAGGCGAGGGTGAGTTCAAGGATGAAAGCGGAAATATAATTAAGAATTATTATATGACTTATGGACAGGATATATCTATTCCTGATGCGGTTTGTGATGGCTGGCATTCATATACAGACGAAAGCGGCAATAAGTTTTGTAATTATCGCTTTATAAAAAACAATGATGGTACATTTTCTGTATTGATTAAATTTGCTGATGATTACATACAAAGCAACACTACTGAAATTAAAGGTGGTGCGACATTTGGCGCAAGTGGCTATAGTGAAGTTAAGGACAATGGTGATGTTGTTGTTAAGATAGGCGGAGATGCTACATTAGATATAAGCAAGGAATATATCCATTGGGATAAGAACCACAGCGCTAATTATGATATTACCGTTAAAAAGTCAAATACAACAGATAATACGCTTAAGAAAGATGACAATGGCAAATATGCTGAGTATGTTGTTGATGTTTCATCTGAAAAAGGTACACCGGATGTTATTACTTTAAATGATGTGTTGGAGGCCGGCAAAATGTCTGTTGATACATCAAAGTTTACTTACACAATAACTAAAAACGGACAGCAGGTTGGTGGTGAATATACTGCTAATGTTACGGCTTCTTCGAATAATGACAATAATAATCATAAATATAATCTTACAGCAACGCTGCCTAAGCTTAATGCCGGTGAAAGCTGCCAGATAAAATACAAGTATTATTATGACACATCTCTTTGCGATAGTGGAAATGAGTCACAGGCGTCTAACAAGGTTACCGGTGAATCAATAAATAAAAAGTCTAATGAAAAGGTTATTGATACATCAAGCAGTGTTATTAAATACACGAGAGATGATCTTGATAAAACAGGTGCATACGACTCAGACAGTCAGACTGTCAAGTGGACAATCACTGTTAATAAAGAAAGAAATGATATTGTTGGGGCTGTACTGACAGATAACTGCCTTAAGGATGCAAAGAATTTTAAAATAAGCTCTGAACAGGATACCGACTGTAAAGGTGCTGAAATCCAAAAGGACAAAGAAGGCAAGATTAGCGGTATTAACTTTGTGGCTATAGATAATAAAAATGACAGTACATATGTTATTACATATGAAACATCTGTCACACCACAAAGCTATGACCAGCCTGTTAATAATCAGGTTAATTTCAATAACAAAGAGATATCGTTTAGCAAATGGGCCGGAGTAAATGTTCCGGGAACTCATAGAGATGTAAAAGTTACAAAGAACTTGACTGCCCATAATGAAGAGACTGAGAATAACAGGTATGAGCTCAGTTGGGAATCGACATTTACCATTCCTTCAACCGGAGCGGATGCAGGGGCTTGGTTTGTTGATGAACTGACAAATAATACTTCAGACAATACGGCTCATTATATGACTTATCAGCAGGTTAAAGATGTATTTGATAAGGCAAAAAACATTTTTGGCGATACGATATATAATTTTAAAGTAAAATCCGGCGATCATGAGTATGATTTTTATTCTCTTAATAGCGAAACGGATGCTAAGTTTACCAGATTTTCGTTTGAGTTTAAAGATAAGTTTGTACCTTCTAATAGCAATAAAGATGGTTATAAAGTAACTTTAAAATATAAATCATATGCAGACTATTCAGCAGGTGGCGAACTCGAGTTTAAGAACAACGTAAATTTCTGGAATGTTAATGCAAATGACTCTTTTAAAACGACAAAAGATATTAAATCATCAATTGTTAAGAGTGATGGAAATAACAATACAGCAGATACATATGTAAAGACCACTGATTCAGGATATGACGGAACGCTCACATGGATTGTAATGGTTACAATGGATAAAAATGCAACCAAATATACAATCACTGATAATATGCCGGAGGGCATCAGCGTACAAAATGTTACTGTAAAGTTAAAATACAATAATTCAGACCAAGGTTTTACATACCCTACATTGGATGGCAAGAGCTATAAAGTAGAAAATTTAAATGGCAAAAATTACTATTCTGAGGGAATTAATACTTCATGTAAAAAAGATACAAGCAATGGTCGTGAGGTAATAACTACAACTGTAGAAAAGCCAAAAGATGCAGAGGTTCGTGGCTGGGGAGAAGGTTCTAAAATTTTCCTTGTTTACAAATGTAAGGCTGATAGTGCTGAAACCCTGGAGGCAGGAAAGGAGCTTGTGTACAAGAATACAGCTTCTGCTAAATCGGACAATAATGATAAGATTGGTGAATCTAGCCAGACACAGATAATATCAAAACCAAAGCAGGATAATGAAAATATTCCGGATTCAGGAGATAAAGTTATAAGCAAAAACGGAAGCTGGAATGATGATGAACATAAGTTGAATTATACTGTTCTTATAAATCCGGAGGGCAAGACATATCTGGATGGTGGTAGGCCATTAAATTTAAAAGATGTTTTGTCGTACAAAAAAATAACTTATGAAAATGCTAGGGTAAGCTGGCAGGTGGATTTGATGCCTGGTACAGTTAAGTTCAGAGAGGCTATCAAGCAGGACGATGGAACATACAAACCTGGTGAGGTGATATCTGACTGTAAATGGACATATGATTCACAGGAAGCATCAAATGAATGGGAGTATTCAAGCAAAACAATAAATGCTATTGTCCCTGATGGAAAAGCTATAATGTTGACATACACTTATAGTGTAAAGGGTGATTTGCTACAGGAGTATAATGATTCAAAACCTAAATTTAATGTATCTAATGCCGTTTCACTGGAAGGTGTTGATAATAGTAAAACAGATATTAACACTCAATTAGAGTACACTAAATCTTATTCTTCGTTTTATGTATATAAGAATAATTCGTTTATTCTTTATAAGACAGAAGAGGGAAATAACGGAAAGTTATTGCCGAATGCAGAGTTTGATGTTTACAAATATGATCCAAACAGTACAGATACTACGAAAACACCAGAAGGATATGTCTATGTTAATAAATATGTTACCGATGATAAAGGTAAGATAGAGATTGTCTTTAATAAAAATTCAATGACATATAACACACAGTATTATGTTGTTGAGACAAAGGCTCCTAGTGGCTATGTTCTTCCAGAAGAACCGGAAAAAACATATTTCTACTTTAGTTCGCTGGATAAAGATAAATATCCTGTGGCAGCTCCAAATAACAGCTTAACAGGAAAATGTCTGGCAAACAATTATGATATAGTATATATCGGTGATGAGACTATTCCAACAACAGAAATTTCTGTTGAAAAAAATTGGGTTGATTCCAATAACAAACCTATAAATAAGACAGATGGAAGTATTTATTTACAGTTACATCGGGTGGATTCATCAGGAAATGATGATAAATACGGTGATACCGTAGAAGTGACACCGGATAAAGATGGAAACTGGTCTTATAAATTCAAAGACCTTCCTACGAAAAAGACAGATAATATAGGTCATATAACAGGCGAAACCTATAAGTATTATGTTACAGAGGTTGGAATAAATCAGAACAACAGTATGTCAGGCTATGATGTTTCTTATGTATTTAAGAATACAGATGGAACAGTGATTAACAGAACTGATGCCAATGTGGCACCGGGAAAGAATATGGCTGTTGACTCAGGTACTATTGAGATTACAAATAAGCTCAATGAGTATAAGCTTCCTGAAACAGGTGGAAGCGGTAACAGATGGTTGTATATGTTAAGTGGAGTTGTGCTTATTGCGATAGCTACAATAACACTTTTCTATAAAAAACAAAAAGTATTATAAAAAAAGGAGAATGCGAAATGAAAACAATCAAACGAAGCATTGCATTAGTGCTTGCTATGATTCTTACACTTGCAATGAGTGTAACTGTATTTGCAGCACCAAACGCAGATCAAAACACATTCAGTCTTACACTTAACAAGGCTGTCAAAGGACACACTTATGAGGCTTATCAGATTTTATCTGGTGATTTATCAGCAGATAAAGCAACTCTTTCTAACATAAAGTGGGGAGAGGGCATTACAGAAGCAGGACAGACTGCTCTCGGCGGTGATGCTGCTAGTTATGCTGAAAAACTCGGTGGTTTTGGTAACAACTCTTCAGAGCTTAAAGAGCAGGCGCAGATTATTGGTGCAAACTTAGCATCAGCATCAGGCTCAGTTACAGTAACAGATCCGGATGCAAAGAATGTAATCAGCAACCTTAAGCCAGGTTACTACCTTATCAAAGATCAGGATAATTCTTTACAGGGTCAGGAATCTTACACAGAGTTCATTCTTCATATTACAGATGATGTAGTTGCAAATGTAAAGGCAGATGTTCCTTCTGTAGAGAAGAAGGTTAAGGATACAAACGACACAACAGGCGTGACAACAGATTGGCAGGATTCAGCCGATTACGATATCGGAGATGATGTTCCATTCCAGCTCACAGCTACATTAGCAAACAACATTGAAAGCTACAAGGCATACTCTCTCGAGTTTGATGATACTCTTTCAAAAGGACTTGACTACAACAATGATGCAGTAATTAAATTAGGTGAGAAGGATGTTACAGATTATTTCACACCTAGCTATGATGCAACAGCTAAGACACTTACATTTACATGTGACAATATCTTAGCATTTGGCGCTAAAAACTCAGATCAGATTGTTGTTGAGTATACAGCAAAGCTTAACGAGAATGCGGTAATCGGCGCAGCCGGAAACCCAAATAAAGTTAGTCTTAAGTTCTCTAACAACCCTAACAATGGTGGTGAGGGAGACAGAGGTACGACTCCTGAAGACAAGGTTATCGTATTTACTTACAAGTTAACTGTAAACAAGGTTGACAAAGATAATAAGCCACTTACAGGTGCAGAGTTCTCACTTTTCAAGAAAGTAAAGGTTGACGGACAAGAGGAGCTTAAGCTTGTAGAGGTTAAGAAGATTCTTTCTACTAATACAGAGGGAACAGTATTCGGATTCACAGGCTTAGATGATGGTACATACGTATTACGCGAGACAAAGACACCTGACGGATACAACTCAATCGAGGATCAGACATTTACAATTTCTGCAAAGCATGACGAGTCTAGTGATAATCCAACGCTTACAGATCTTACAGGAGATGTAGCATCTGGTTCAATTATTGATTTAGGTGTTAAGCTTGATAAGGGTGAGTTATCTACAAATGTAGTAAACAACAAGGGTTCAGTTCTTCCTTCAACTGGTGGTGCCGGACGTGTAGCAATCTACGTAATTGGTGCTATCTTAGTTATCGGTGGTGGAATTGTTCTTGTAACAAAGAAGCGTGTTAGATAATTAATATCTGACTGGCACTATTTAGTTTTAAATATTATGCTGCCACAGGTTATAAATCTGTGGCAGCTATAATAGATTTTATTTAGAGTTTATGTAACAGTAAGGAGAGCACTATGAAAAGACGTTTATCTACTATTCTTTTTGGCGTAGTGTTTATCGCAGGGTTGTCCTTACTGCTATATCCGACAGTAAGTGATTATTGGAATTCATTTCATCAGTCCAGAGCCATTGCAAGCTACGTTGATGCGGTAGACAACACGGATGAGCAAAAGCTTGATGAGATGCGAAAAGCTGCACAGGCATATAATGAGAAGCTTTTAAGTAAGCAGGATCGTTATGAAATGTCAGATCAGGATAAAGCAGAGTATGAAAGTCTTCTTGATGTATCTGGCACAGGAGTCATGGGCTATGTTGAGATTCCGTCCATCAATGTCTCATTGCCGATTTACCACGGCACAGACAATACAATACTTCAGATAGGTGTTGGCCATATTGAGGGCACATCGCTTCCGGTTGGCGGAGCAAGCACACATTGTGCTGTTTCAGGACACAGGGGACTTACGTCGTCTAAGCTATTTACGGATATTGACCAGATGGCGGAGGGGGACACATTTAAGCTGTATGTGCTTGGCGAGACACTGACCTACGAGGTTGATCAGATAAGGATTGTTTTGCCTGATGAGCTTAATGACTTAAAGATTGAGGAAGGTCAGGATTACTGTACACTTATCACATGTACACCGTATGGTGTGAATTCACACAGGCTTCTTATCAGGGGGCACAGGATTGCAAATGATGCACAGGGACTTATTGTCGAGGATGTAAAGCAGGTACAGCCGTTACATGAAGCCATAGTGCTTGGCATTCTGTTTCTGGTTTTGTATATTATAATTTGTAAGATACTTAGTAAAACGATATTGTATAGATTCAGATAGAATCAGGAAGGAGGAAAAATGCACAATAGTTTAAAAAGAGCTGTCAGTATAGCTATAGCAGCGATAGCCTTGTTTTCTCTGCCATGTGGAAGCATTTTTGCAAGGACGCATATTGATATTGATAAGAAATGCTCTATAACAGTTGATATCCCTGATACATGGGAGGATTTGTATACTGTGGATTTTCCCGTAGAGCTTTACAGAGTGGCAGATGTAGATGAGAACGATGTATACACTGCAACGAAGCAGTTTGATGAGCTGGCTAAATCTATATCAGATATCAGCAGTAAAACTACCGCAGATGACTGGGAAAAGATGGCAAAGACAGCTGCGGACATTGCAGACAAAGGTTCTTTGACAGCAGATGAGGCAATAGATGTTTCAAACGGAAGGGGAAACGTCACAGGCGTTAAGACGGGACTGTATCTGGTGTATGCAAAGCCGGCTAATTCGGCAAGATTTGGATACACATTTGTGCCGTATCTGATTTCGGCTCCGAATAATGAGTTTGCTATGACAGGAAGCGGCTCAGATTCATGGATATATGATGATATCGATATCGAGCTGAAGCCTGAACAGACCGGGCTTATGGGAAGCTTACAGATTAATAAGACATTAAAGACATACAATACAGCACTCGGTGAGCCGGTGTTTGCATTTGATGTTGAGGCCTACGACAGGGATGGTAATGTGGTGTTTTCCGATATCGCATCAATCAGATTTGACAGTACAGGGGCTAAGAGCGTAGTTATTGACAATATTCCGGCAGGGTCAAGGGTGATAGTAAAGGAGGTATATGCCGCTGGCAGTTATCAGGTGACCTCCTCAGACAGCATAGAGACACAGATTGTGGCCGGTGAGACCGCAGATGTTGATTTCACAAACGATTACAACGACAAATTGATTTATAGTACCGGTGTCGTAAACCATTTTGAGTATGACGGAACCGGATGGGAATGGGTGCAGAATTAATGAAAAAATTATCAGAGTCTTGTAAAAAACTTAATAGAAATCACCGTATTCTTATATGTGCAGCCTTTGCTGCAACACTCATTGTCTGTGGTGTTTCAGTTAAACCGACACTGGCATATTTTACAACCTATGCTACGGCAAAGGGCGGTATCTCAGTAGATATCGGTCCTACAACTGATGTCAAGGAGAAGTTTAAGGACTGGAAGAAAACTATTGAGATTGAGAATACAGGAAAAGCAGACTGTTTTGTCAGGGTAAAGGTAATTGCAGCGAGCCAGTTTGATATACAGGCATCAGGCTCAAACTGGAGCCTTTCAGATGATGGCTACTGGTATTACAGTCAGGTAGTGCCGGTTGGTGGTAAAACCGAGCCAATTGTTGCAGCTATCACAGTTAGTGAAAAGGTAAAGACCAGCTTTAATGTAGTTGTGGTTCAGGAGTGTGCTCCTGTCACATATGATGAAAATGGCAATCCGTGTGTCGCACCTGATGCAAAATGGGATGCGACAGCACAGTATGATAAAGAGGAGGGCGAAGAGTAATGAAGAGAAAACTTCCACTTATACTTGTAGCATCCTCTGCAATAATGCTTGCAGCATCGACGATAGGATCTACAAAAGCAACTCTTACATATATGAGTGATAATTATCTGGCTCAGATTGACATCAAATCCATCGGTGTCACTTTAACTGAGAATGGCAATGATGTGAGCTGGCGTGATTATAAGCATAAGGATGATGACTGGAGCGAGGCAACAGGAGTGCTGCTTGGCGATATGTTAGAAAATGCCGGAGATGAAAAGCTGATTCTCGACAAAAAGTACGATGAGAGGCTTGCTGTCAAAAACAGCGGCTCGATAGATGAGTATGTGAGAGTGACTGTGCAGCATTACTGGGCAGACAAGGAGACAGGTGATAAGCTTTCAAACCTTGATCCATCCAAGATACAGATTGGCTTTACAAACGATGGCTGGACAGAGGATGAGAGTGCTAAGACCACAGAGAGAAATGTATTTTACTACAATTCTATTTTGAAAAAGGGTCAGACTTCACCTGATTTTGCTGACAAAATCAGTATAGCCGGTGATATTGCCACCATAGTGGATCAGACATCACAGACTGATGATAACGGACTTACAACCATTACCACTACGTATGAGTATGATGGTGCGTTATTTGTGCTGGAAGTAACTGTTGATGCAGTACAGACACACAATGCAAAGGACGCGATTAAGAGTGCGTGGGGTGTTGATGTAAATATATCAGATGATGGAGCACTAAGCTTAGAGTAAAGGAGGACAATATGAAAAAATTTATCGCATTATTATCATGCATGTTGTTTATCCTTGGTTCGATAGGCACTGTATTTGCAGATGAAAATACTACTGTAGCCGGCTCGTGTGAGTTTACAGGCAAGGAGATGGTCAGCTCATTTGATTCAAATAAAATAGCAGCCTCTGTCTCACAGATGGAGCCCGGAGATTCTGTCACATTTTCCGTTGATATAAAGAATAACAGCAGTATTTCGACGAAATGGTATATGTCCAATGATGTATTAAAGAGTCTTGAGGATACACAGGCTGTGGCTGAAAATGGTGGATACTCATATATTCTTACATTTGTAGGACCGGATGGAAAAGAGGACACTATATACAGCAGCACCAGCGTAGGTGGTGAGAAGGAGACAACAGCCGGAAAAGGACTCAATGAGGCTACAAACTCTCTGGATAAGTTCTTTTATTTAAAGACATTAGAGCCTGGAGAGGGAGGCAGCGTAAAGCTTTTAGTAGGGCTTGACGGAGAGAGTCAGGGTAATATATATCAGGATACACTTGCAAAGCTTATGATGAACTTTGCGGTAGAGGATAACTCAGATCCAACTTTATCAAATCCACCTACATTTACAACTACAACAAGCAAAGTAAAGACCGGAGATATCTGGTCAATAGCGTCAGCTGTAGTGTTTGTGATTGGTATTATTTTGATGATACTGGCTTTCGTAAGTGACAGAAAGGGGGCTAAGCAAAATGAAAAGATTGCTTAAATATTTTCTTGCAGCTCTTGTTGTCATAACCGGTGTTTTCGCACAGACAGCAGATGCAAAGGCATTTTCATATACATACACTGTTTCCTTTTCAGCCGGAGGTCAGGGAAGCATAAACGGTGGTGTGCAGGTGCGCAAGGCATCAGGCAATGGGGCTTCGGTTTCTGTTTCTGCTAAAGAAGACAAAATAATTGTCACAGGTCTTGAATACGGAGATGTCATCAGCTGTGATGCACAGGGCAGTGTGGCACTTAATGAAAACAGCAAGTACTATGTAAAGGGAATCAGATTAAGCGGCCGTGACAATAATACGGTTGCACAGTCGGCTTTTCTCGTATCGGGAGATCAGGACTATGTTGTTGCATACGGCATACCGGGCGAGCTTGCTGAGTATACAGTCAACTATGTGGATACAGATGGCAATAAGCTTGCTGAAAGCCGTACCTATTATGGTAATGTGGGCGATGAGCCGGTTATAGCTTATCTGTATATAGATGGATATATTCCGGACAGCTATAATCAGACAGGAAAGCTGTCGTCAAATGCGTCAGAAAACGTGTTCAATTTTGTATATTCAAGGGCTGCATCAAGCATGGCTGCTGCCGGAAATGGAGCAAATGACAATACTGCAGCAGGCGGCAATCAGGCAGCCGCAGGAGCAGCAAATGCAGCCGGGGCAGCTAATGCAGCGGGCAATGCAGCAGGAGCGGCAAATAACGGAGCTGCAGATGGAGCAAATGCCGCAAACACAATAGTGCCTGACGGACAAAATGATCCGCAGGATGGAATCCAGGCACCGCAGGCACAGCCAAATACTGATATAGCAGATGAGCAGGTACCGCAGGCGGCAAACGACAATAAGCATGATATAGCAGATGAGCAGGTACCGCTTGCCACCGTGATTAGTGAGAGTGGAATGGTCGTTCCGCTGGCTATTGGTGCGCTTGGGATAGTTGCAATTCTTGCAATTATGATATTTGTCATAGTAAAGAATGTTAAGTCTGTCCGTGTTCAAAAAAATAGTATGAAACATAAGGGAAAAGATAATAAAAATTAGTTGATATTTGCTGAAATTATGGTATTATTAATGTGTGCGCTTGTATGAGTGCACACATTAATCAAGTATATGGATGGTTTTTTTACCATACCAGAAATAAAATTTAGGAGGAATTGCAAAATGGCAAACAAGTGGGTATATACCTTCAAAGAGGGTAACATGACCATGCGTAATCTTCTCGGTGGTAAGGGTGCTAACCTCGCTGAGATGACAGAGATTGGACTTCCTGTACCACAGGGCTTCACAATCACTACTGAGGCTTGTACACAGTACTACGAGGATGGACGTAAGATCAATGATGAGATTATGGCTCAGACTATGGAAGGTGTAAAATGGATGGAAGAGGTTAACGGAAAGAAATTCGGTGACCTTAAGAATCCTCTTCTCGTATCTGTTCGTTCAGGTGCCAGAGCTTCAATGCCAGGTATGATGGATACAATCCTTAACCTTGGTCTTAATGATGATGTTGTTGCAGCTATGATCGCTGGTAACCCAGATCCAGCATTCGAGCGTTTCGTATATGATTCATACAGACGTTTCATTCAGATGTTCTCAGACGTTGTTATGGAAGTAGGAAAGAAGTACTTCGAGCAGCTCATCGACAAGATGAAAGAGGACAGAGGTGTTAAATTTGACGTAGACCTTACAGCAGCTGACCTTAAAGAGTTAGCAGAGCAGTTCAAGGCTGAGTACAAGAATCAGTTAGGATCAGATTTCCCTTCAGATCCTGTAGAGCAGTTAAAGCTTGCTATCGAGGCTGTATTCCGTTCATGGGACAACCCACGTGCAAATGTTTATAGAAGAGATAACGATATCCCTTATTCATGGGGAACAGCTGTTAACGTAATGCCAATGGTATTCGGTAACTTAAATAACGAGTCAGGTACAGGTGTTGCATTCACACGTGATCCTGCAACTGGTGAGAACAAGCTTATGGGTGAGTTCCTTATCAATGCACAGGGTGAGGACGTTGTTGCCGGTGTTCGTACTCCAATGCCAATCGCTCAGATGGAGCAGGAGTTCCCAGAGGCATACGCTGAGTTCCTTAAGGTTTGTGAGACTCTTGAGAATCACTACCATGATATGCAGGATATGGAGTTCACAGTTGAGAACAAGAAGCTCTATATGCTTCAGTGCCGTAATGGTAAGAGAACAGCTCCAGCTGCTCTTAAGATCGCTTGCGATTTAGTAGATGAGGGACATAAGACACCAGCTGAGGCTGTTGCAATGATCGACCCTCGTAACCTTGATACATTATTACATCCACAGTTCGATGCTGCTGCACTTAAGGCTGCAACTCCACTTGGAAAGGGTCTTGGAGCATCTCCGGGAGCTGCTTGTGGTAAGGTTGTATTCACAGCTGATGATGCTGAGGCATGGGCTGAAAGAGGAGAGAAAGTCGTACTTGTACGTCTTGAGACATCTCCAGAGGACATCACAGGAATGAAGGCTGCTCAGGGTATCCTTACAGTTCGTGGTGGTATGACATCTCACGCAGCCGTAGTTGCTCGTGGTATGGGTACCTGCTGTGTATCCGGCTGCGAAGAAATCAAGATGAACGAAGAAGCAAAGACCTTTACACTGGGCGGCAGAACCTTCAAGGAAGGGGACTATATCTCTCTGGATGGCTCCACAGGCAACATCTACGGCGAAGATATTCATACCGTAAAGGCAGAAATTACAGGCAACTTCCAGACCTTCATGGCTTGGGCTGACGCGAAGAGAGTGCTGAAGGTTAGAACAAATGCCGACACACCCAACGATGCACAGACAGCAATCGACTTCGGTGCAGAGGGTATCGGTCTGACCAGAACAGAGCACATGTTCTTTGCGGCTGACAGAATCATGAAATTCAGAAAGATGATTATGTCCGATACCGTAGAGGAAAGAGAAGCGGCACTGGAAGGCATTGAGCCTTTCCAGAAGGATGACTTCAAGGGCATCTACAAGGCAATGCAGGAAAGACCTGTTACCATTCGTCTGCTGGACCCCCCTCTGCATGAGTTCATGCCTAACACAGAGGAAGAATTTGCACAGCTGGCTGAAATGACAGGCAAAACAGTGGAAGAACTGAAAATCAAGGCACGCAGTCTGCATGAGCTGAACCCCATGATGGGTCACAGAGGCTGCCGTCTGGCTGTAAGCTATCCCGAAATCGCAAGAATGCAGGCAAAGGCTATCATGGAAGCTGCTATCGAGGTTTCCGAGGAGGATGGCATCAACATTAAGCCTGAAATCATGATTCCTTTGGTTGGCGAAATCAAGGAACTGAAATATGTAAAGAATATCGTAGTAGAAACAGTAGAAAAGGTATTTGAAGCAAAGGGCAAGAAGCTGGATTATCTGGTTGGTACCATGATTGAAATCCCCAGAGCTGCACTGACAGCTGACCAGATTGCAACAGAGGCTGAATTCTTCTCCTTCGGTACAAACGACCTGACACAGATGACCTATGGTCTGTCCCGTGATGACGCAGGTAAGATTTTGGCTGACTACATCGACAAGAATATCTACGAGGTTGACCCTACTGCAAGACTGGACAGAGCAGGCGTTGGTCTGCTGATGCAGTGGGCAGTAGAAAAGGCAAAACCCGTTCGTCCCGACATCCATCTGGGTATCTGTGGCGAACACGGCGGCGATCCTTATTCTGTTGAATTCTGCCACCAGATTGGTCTGGACTATGTATCCTGCTCTCCCTACCGCGTACCTATCGCAAGACTGGCTGCGGCACAGGCACAGATTAACTTCCCTCGCTAAGGATTACATAGGCAATCAGGGAAGCATAGCAGTATAATAAGACATAATAAAAAGGGATAAACCCCAAAAAATGGGTTTATCCCTTTTTGAGTGCCTGCGATTTTTCGCGGAAACGGCAGGAAAGCATTGAAAAATGGGGAAAGGTGATGTACAATAGGCAACAGTGCGATTTTTTACAGAAGAAGGAGAGGAAGAAATGGCAAAGGAAAAGAAAAAGCTGCCCTTGGCGGCATATATTTTTGCAGGCCTGGTGCTGGGGATTCTGGCGGGGGCCGCATTGATGAAAACGCCTGAGATTGCGGTGGAATACATTAAGCCGTTCGGGACGTTATTTTTAAAC
>OKSW01000621.1_pt1 | contig 13409 bp, 8 predicted proteins | sample 1606351 | NCBI WGS metagenome assembly OKSW01 (sample SAMEA3879565, study PRJEB24766) | human gut metagenome | biome: human-associated habitat; feature: feces | place: USA | collected 1985/1987 | reverse complement strand
AAGCTATCCGTCAAATACGCGATCTTTTCAGTCAGCCGTTAGTGAGCGCAAACGTTACTTTTACCGACTGGCTGCAAAACGGTTTGGACGTTACATTTAAGACCGCCCAAGGCACACTGCGCAGCGACCATATCAAGATAATCGACACCGCCAATATTGACAACAACCGATTTACGGTAGTCAATCAGTGGACGGTGGTGAACGGCAAATCCACCAAACGTGCCGACATCGTGGTATTCATTAACGGTTTGCCAATCTCTGTTATCGAGCTAAAATCGCCCTCGCGCGAAGTCACCAACTCAGATGAAGCCCACCAGCAGTTGCAGAACTATATGCGAATCGTTCCGCAGCTCTTTACCGCTTGCCAAATGCTCGTGATAAGCGATATGGCAGATACCCGTGTAGGTACGATTACCGCACCGCTCGACCGATATATGGAGTGGAAAACCACAGACGGAAGTTATGAAAGTACGGCATTTGCCGACTTTGAAACTTTCTTCAACGGTATCTTCACCAAGCATCGGTTTATAGATATTATCGCCGACTTCACCCTCACAATGGGTGTGGATAAAAAGGCACGCATACTGGCTGGCTACCACCAATATTTTGCCGTAAAGAAAGCCCTCGACTGCACCAAGAAAGCCCTGCAACGCAATGACGGCAAAATTGGTGTGTTCTGGCACACGCAAGGTTCGGGCAAAAGCCTTTCGATGGTGTTCTATGCTCACCAGCTCCTGAAGAATTTGTTGAGTGCGACCCTGCTTGTACTGACCGATCGCCTCGACCTGAACGACCAACTACACAACACCTTCGCCGCTTGCAGCGACTACCTGCGCCAAAAGCCCGTCAAGGCTACCGATGGCGAACACCTCTACGAACTACTCGAAAAGCGTAAAAGTCACGGTATTATCTTTGCCAATATCCAAAAGTTCAAAGACCGCGAACAACTTATCACCAACCGCTCCGATGTGATTGTGATTAGCGATGAAGCCCACCGTACACAATCAAACACCAAGACCAAGGTTGATACGGAAACGGGCGAGCTAAAACTCGGCTTTGCAGCTATCGTGCGCAAACTTTTGCCCAATGCGGCGTTCATCGGCTTTACAGGTACGCCTATCGAACAAGACGACAACGACACGAGGGAGGTTTTCGGCAACTACATCGACATCTACGACATGACCCAAGCTGTGGAAGACGGTGCAACCGTGCCCGTCTATTACGAGAGCCGTCTGGTGAAACTGGATTTGGACGAAAATACACTCCGTTTGCTTGATGACGAGTACGACAAACTGGCGGAAGAAGGAGCGGAAGAACAAGACATCAAACGCTCCAAGGACGAAAACGCACGGCTTCACGCCCTGCTGTCAGCTCCGCAGACTATCGACACACTTTGTCGGGACATCATCGACCACTACGAAAACAACCGTGCCGACCTGCTTACGGGTAAGGCAATGATTGTGGCGATTGACCGTACCACGGGTATAGACATCTACAAAAAGCTGGTGGAACTTCGTCCGCAGTGGAAAGAAATAATCGGTGTGGTAATGACCCAAGGCAATCAAGACCCCGTGGAATGGAACGACATCATCGGTTCAAGCGCACGGAAAGAGGAGCTGGCTCGCCAGTTCAAGGATAACAACTCACCGCTCAAAATCGCTATTGTGGTGGATATGTGGCTCACCGGCTTTGATGTGCCCTCACTCGCCACGATGTACGTTTACAAACCGATGAAAGGGCATAACCTCATGCAAGCCATCGCCCGAGTAAACCGGGTGTTCCCCGAAAAGAGCGGCGGTTTGGTAGTGGATTACATCGGCATTGCCAAGGCTCTGAAAAAAGCCATGCACGACTATACCGGGCGCGATAAGAAACGCTTTGGCGACCCGAATATCAAGACAACTGCATATCAAGAATTTCTTGTAGCTCTTGTTCGTTGCAAGGAATGTATGAAAGAGTATGATTATGCCGCATTTGCAACGTGTTCCAATTTGGAACGTGCAAACCTCATAAAAGGGGGAGTGAATGTATTGCTTGATAGAAACAATCTTGTTTCATCAGTACGAAGCGTCCAAACAGATGAAAGTGGGAAAGTATATCATATAGATGCTGAACCTGCCGAAGCGCAGAAAGTCTTTATGGAAGAAAGCAAACGCTTGGCACAAGCCGCTTCGCTTTGTCGTAGTTTGCTGACTCCCGCCGAACGCTACGAAGAAGCCTATTTTGAAGCGGTGAGGACATTGCTCTTACGTCTGTCGGGCAGTAAGAAGATTACCCGAAAAATCATAGACGAGCGCATTACGCAGTTGCTCAAAGCGGCAATCAAGGCAGACGGTGTGGTAGAAATACTCAATACCAAAGGCTCTGAGTTTTCTCTTTTCGATGAGAACTTCTTGAAAGAGATAGCCGAAATGAAAGAGAAAAACTTCGCCCTCGAACTGCTCAAACGACTACTCGAAGAACATATCAAGAAGCACGCTAAAAAGAGAATGGTCGAAGCCGAGAAATTCAGCGAAATGCTCGATGCCCGACTTGCCGAATACTTGCGCGGCTTGATTTCCAACGAGGAAGTAATTAAAGAATTGCTGAAAATGGCTGAAGAATTGAGAACCAATGCGGAACAAGCGTCTGAATTAGGACTCACTGAGGAAGAACAAGCGTTTTACGATGCCTTGACGAAACCGCAAGCCGTTCGTGACTTCTACGAAAACGACCAACTGGTAGCCATGGCTAAAGAACTGACAGAAGCCCTGCGTAGTAGTAAAACAATTGATTGGCGACAGAAAGAATCGGCTCGTGCCAAGATGCGTTCCATGGTGAAGCGACTACTCAAAAAGTATAAATACCCACCCGAAGAACAGGAGGCTGCACTTGAAACAGTTATTCGCCAATGTGAACTTTATGCAGATTCGGATGAAGAAAATTAGTGACGCTTGATTACAGCATTATTGAGGGTGCATCATTCACTGTGATACACCCTCAATAACTTTTATCTCTGCTCGGATTTTTTCTCCTTTTCTTTCACTGTCTTGACCTGTCGGTTGAAGACGGTCAGCGTGGAATCCACCCCGACTGTTTCCACCAGTTTTTCGTATGCTCCAACAGTTAGTGCTAATTTTGGATGCAATTCATTGAGCATAGCCAAAGTAACATGGTGTTTGTCGGCAACCGTTTTCAGCCGTCTGTTTTCATCCCGGTATTCATGCCATTGTACCCAACTGACGGAAAATAAGGTAAAGAATACAAGCGTACAACTGATACCAGCCCATATATAAGGATTCTTATACCAACCGTTGGGAACTTTGCCCCATAGCCGCCTTATTGCGTGTAATACCTTGCCCGGACGAACAGCCTGCCAAAGTTTCGGCATGAAGCCTTGGTTTGGCTGCAACTTTTCCGAAGATTGCTTGCTATTCTTCAAAAGTTCCGCCTGCATTTCCAATATCTTATGAAGCAAATCCTTGATAGTAGGAATACCGCGCTTGCACATATCCCTGTTGGTTACATCGGTATATTCCTCCATGCTCACAATTACCCCGTCACACAATGATTTCTTAGATTTCTCTATGGCTTCCTTGCTCCCGAAAATCTCGCCGATGTTTTCGGGAGCATTGCCACCAAAGAAACGTATAACAGGCTCCAGCTTTACAGTCAGCCTTTTTAATGCCTCGTCCTTGTCCGAGCCGTCCTGTGCATCCAGTTTCTTCTTGATTTCCTCGATGTCTTCTGCCAACGCTCCGATAAGGTCGGCTATATTCTGTTTGTCGTTCATCTTCTTCTCCTTCTTGGTTTAAGTTTGTCCTTTTCGTTGTCGTTATCGCCCCAGCCGCTTTCGTTTCCTCCACCTCCGCCACCGGATGATACCTTGGTTTGGTGTGACTGTACGCACAGCTCCATGAGTGCAGCAATGGTTACTTGTACGATGTTTGCCCCGGATTCAACAGGACTGCCACCGTTGCCGTCCGCTGCTGTCCCGGTTGGTGACGGTTGCCCTATAAAAGTATGCGCTGTATGATTGACGGTTGCCACATCCTGCCGGATTGGTTGAAACCGTTCATTGCCTCCATTATCTTGGGAACGTGGTTGCCATTTCACACTATCGGCGATATGGCTTCCGAACAACTTGTCCAACTTATAAAAGCCCATACTCCGGTCTATCCGTGAGCCACTGAATGAAATTCCGTCCTTGCTGAATGACACGCCAACGATTTCGCCCTTGCTCCTGTCATATTTGAAACGCACCCCGATACCTTGCCCTGCCAGCCTGTCGCACAAATCCGACCAACTGCTACAACTGGGCAAAGCCGCTTTGACGGCATCATGGATTTGGTATTTCACCTTGTCCTTTCCACACAAACGGTCACGCTTCACTTTCTCCTTTCCTTTGGAGAAATGCAGGCCGTACTCCCTTGTGAGAGCCTTGCATACCGCCACGTTCCGAATGGCATCGTTACGGTCACTGATGGTGTTCCCGTTATTGTCCACCCTGTTGGCCACGATGTGCAGGTGTTGGTGTTCCTTATCGGTATGACGGCACACGATGTATTGGGTGTCCGTAATTCCCATTCTCCGCATATACTCACGCGCGATTTCAACCATCAACTCATCCGTAAGCTTGGGCGTGTCCTCGTGAGCGAAGTCCAGTGAAATATGATATACCGGATTTTTCAGCCTACGCCCCGGCTTGTCGTCCGCCTGTCCCTGCATACTTCTTGCAATGGCGGCGTTGTCGCCAAGTCTCACATCCTTGCTGTCGATAAGCCTTGCCTTCTTCGGGTTGTTCACGTAGTTCACCAGTCGTGCGAAACTCGCCCGTTTTTTCAAATCGCCCATCATATCTTCGTGATGATTTTGTTGAACTCGTCCAGCAAAGCCATGATTTTGCTTTTCGTTCCGGAAAAGCCTTGTTGATGTGCCATCTTCGCCAACTGGTTCAGGTTGTTGCACCCTCCCTCCAGCATCCTTATCTGCTGTCTGTCCTCCTGTGTCCTTGCTGCCACGACCTTACCGTACAGCAACAGTTCGCGCAGGAAGTGTGACGGCTTCTTCCCGGCATCGGTTATCCGTTTCATGACCGCTTTCCACTCGGCAAGCGTGAGCCTCGTGGATATGGTCTTTGTCCGCGCCTTGCCCTTTATGGCTTTGGGGCGACCGCCTTTGTTCCTTTTATCTTGATATGTCATTTCCGTTTCTATTTATCTGTTATACTACTCTGTTTTTTGGGCTTCAATATGAGGCTTGCCATTTCCCATGCGGTCGGGTCGCCATCGGTGGCGTAGTTTTCGTGGACGAAAACATTAACTTGCCAGCCCTAAAAAATATCTCTCCTAAAACGCCTTGGCGTATGTAACTGCCACTTCAATTCTGTACCTGTCACCATTTTCATAAGCCGGACTATTCGTTACCATTCTCTAAAATAGGTGTGTTGCCAGTAGCCGATACCGTACTTTCGGGTAGTGTTACCGTTGTAGCTTTCACTGCTTCAATATCTTCTACAATCGGGTTGGAATCAGCCGGAATCACAGACGGTAAATCATGCAATTCTTCTGTTGCCTTTTCCTTTTTCTTTCTTGATGAACTGCGGCGCAATGTTTCTAACCGTTGCCCGTTAAAAAGGAATATCCTGCCCCCTTCGTATGCTTTGACTGTTTGATGGTATGTTGGATTTTCGATGAGCCGTCCGGCTATCATCCATGACCTCACGCACACCATATCAATGATGGTAGTCATAGGATTGGAATCAACCCGGATAAGCCCACGCTCCGAGAAATCCTCCAACAGACGGGAAACCGCCTTGCGCCCGATACCCCATTCCTTGGCCAGTACCAGCATGGAACTGTCCACCTGTCCGGGATAGAGGGCATAGCCCAATCCCCGTTTGGTATTCTGCACTTCTGAAACCGTCATCCTCGATAAAAGGGAAAGAAAAAAGGTTAGGTTGCATACTCCGTCCGTACTCCCATGCAGGAAGTACCATGCCTCCACTGTGGCTGCTATCTCCAGTTTGTAGCACGGCAAAACAAGCTGTTTCAAATTCTTCATAATCCCGAATGATTTTTGTTGTGCGTTCTACAAATTATCCCTTGGCATTTTTATCCGCATCCCTGTTGGTGGCTTTCAGGCTCTTGATGCGGTCTATCTGCTCTTTTGGGAACAGGACGCGCCGCCCGATACGTTGCCCCTTGATGTGACCCAGTTTCTCGTGCCGCCAAATGGTCGCTATGCTCACGCCCCATTTCTCTGCCAGTTGCCGGATGGTGTAATACTCCGATGTGTCCTGCGGTGCCTGTACCTGCTGGTATTCCTCAAACGCGCACCTCACGCTTGCACCGATAAGCTGTTGCAGCTCATCGCGTGATACCAGTACCATTTCTGTCTTATCTGCCATAATTCGTTGATTTTAAGTTTATGGCGGCAAAGGTACGGCAGGAATGAAGCCCGTGAATTTGTGGGATTCTGTGAAATGAACGGATATAAAAAGAGCCGTCAAACAACTGATGTTTAACGGCTTGTGCAAAGTAGTGGGTTGTGGTGAGTTGTAGCCACTTGTGGATTATGTCACTATTTTATCATGGGAAGCAGCTCTTTGAGCTTCGTTATAAAGGTTTTCTCCACGTTATACTTGGCGAGGCTTTCGGGTGTCAATCCCATAGAACATGCTGCGGCAGACCTGTATCCTTTCCAATCCTTGAAATAGGCTTTGGACAACAGGGTGGCGACACAGCGCATCTTGCCTCTCACACAGTTGCTGTATATCTTGGAATAGTCGGCTCGCATGACGGCATGAATGAAGTCCTTGTCGGAAATGGTGTTGCCGTCCAGTACGGGTTTGCCCTTGTCGGGTCCACTCTGCACGGTAAAGGTGGTAAGAAAGCGGTACAGCCTCATAACAGGAACTTGTGCGGTCGTATGGAACGCTCCACCGTGCGCCGTATCGGTGGCGGTAAAACCGGATGATACATCTTCCTTACAAGGGTCTGCTGGCTTTGATGCGCCTTCATGTAACACGTTTCTTTTGACATACCCCATCGTCAAAGCGATATGGAACATCTTTATTCCGGCTGACTGCGCTTTGACATTCGCATTTTGGGGCAGCATGGAAAGACGGACGGCTTCTGCAAAGTGTTCCGTAAAGAGCTTTGCCAAATCCTTGTCGTTGACATTGACGATATAGTCTTTGACAGACCGGATTTTTTCTCTATCCACTTTGGCAAGCATGGCAAACATTTCTTTCCCTTTGTTCCCGTCCGTAGCCTCCGCGCATTTCCGTATGGCGGCATTGATGATGTCAATGCAATCGGTGGCTTCGGAGCGTGTCATTGGCTTGGGAACAGAACCAATGGCATCGGATGCTTCCGACAGTTCATTTTCAGGGAAAAAGTATTGTCCTATGATTTCCATGCTTAGGTAAGCCACGCCGGTACGGAACGCAACCTTGCCCAAATCTGCATGTTTGGAACAAAGGTCGTGGAGCAGCTTCGTGTCATCGTGTAGCCCGACGAATTTCCGTGCCAGTTCCTTGTCCTCGTGTTCGGCAATATATTCCCTGATGCCGTCCAAAAGAAAAGGCATGGTTTTCAGGTCGTATTTGATATTTCTGCAAATATCCTTGCAGTCTGTTCCGTCACTGCCGGAAGTCGTATCAGCAAGCGATTCCGCAAGTTTCAGGCTGTCGCTGATAATGTTTGACAGTTTGAACAGGTCGCTGATGGCATCGAATCTTGATTTTTCCATAACGCCCTCCTTATAATTCAATGATACCCTTGAAGTCCTTTAACGCTATGACTGCTTTTTCCTCCGCATCCAATTTCAAGTAGCGGCGCAGTTGCGCTTCGCTGCTGTGTCCCGTGATGGCTTGGATGGAAGGCAGTGGAACACCTGCCTTGTATGCGTTGGTAGCAAAACTTCTCCGGGCTGTATGTGAAAGGAGCATGTCACAGAACCTCCGTCCACGTTTGGGATTGAGACGTTTCTCGTCAAAACCGCAATCGTGAGTCCAGCCAAGCAACAGGCCGATGGCCTTTATCAACTTGTTCATTTCATTGGGGTGAATCGGTGGCAACTTGCCGTCATATTTGTCAAGGATGGCTCTCACCCGTCTGTCAACAGGGATATAGACCTTCTTTTCCGTTTTCTGTTGGGTGATGAGTATGAACTCCGTGCCCCCGATTTCCGTTATCATGTCCTCGCATATCCTTGAATAGTCGGAAACACGCTGCCCTGTCAGGCACCCCACAATAAACACATCCCTTACATGTTCCAATGTCCTGATATGCGTGATGCGGCATTTGGAAATCTGCAACTGCTTTTCATCTTCATCTATATCCAGAGACTTCCATTTCTCTATAACCGCCTCTTTGGTGGAAAGGTCGAGTTCAAGCATTTCCTGTATCTGCCCCGGCGTAAGGTAGATATTATCCACCTCCTCCTTTTTCGGCACGAAGTCCGAATGTCGGAAATCATCACATTTGGTCAGTTTGTCCTCGTAGGCTGCCTTTGCCACCGTGCGCACATCAGTCATGTACGAATTGATGGCATTGGGCATCAGACCCCGTTCTTTCCAGTAACCGACAAGACTGTTGCGTGTTTCCATCGTCATGTCATCCAATCCGAGCTTGCGGTGGGTTTCCTTTTGGAAATTGCGGATTTGCCCTAAAATCAAGCGCAGACCTTTCAGGTAAGCTGCCGAAACTTTAACGGTACGTCCTTTCTTGGTGCGCCGTCCTGTTTCCATATCTTCTATATAAGAGGTAAGGAAATCCTCGAATAGCATCTTGCCTTTGGGCTTGACCTCCACAATCTGCATCATCCCGTTAAGTACATCATGTTTCACGCTCTCGATGATGTTCTTGGCTTCCTTAGGGTTGAAGTCGTCTGCCTCAAACGCTGCCTTTACTCTTGCGAGGACTTGGGCGAACTGCCCGTACTTTATCCCGATGCTCGACATCAGGGCTGATGAAGTGTATTGCAGGGAACGGTACTTTTCCCATTCAAGCTGCTTGATGGTGAAGCCCGTCACGACTTTAATGTTAGCCTTGCCTGTACGCACACGGGCATAGATAGAGCCGAAGTCCTCTTTCCCTGCCTTGGATGATTTGATGAAGATGAAATCCATACGCGATATATCCTTTGGTTACATGGCGCAAAGGTACAAAATATATCCCGAAATATAGTATCAAATAGTACCAATATTTTCTAAAACCGTGGAATTTTGTGAGTATTCAAATCAAATGAAAACAACTGCAAATAACTGATATACAAAGATTATATATTAAATAAGGTTTCACTGAATATAAATGGTGAATAGTGGGCGAGGAGACCGGAGAGGCCTATCGTATCAGTTCGCCGGGATGGGCTGGAGCTTACCCTTGGATTAACTTGCGCGAGGGTGTCTATGGTTTCTTCATTGCCCATGTGGCGGGCAGCAGTAGCAAGCCCGACGGTTTTTCCTCTTTCTACGGCAGTCCGGTGATAGCAAACATGGTTTCTGAAGAAATTTCGAAAAAAAATGGGAGGACGGTTAAGTAATTTGCCGTTCCCAAACGTATAAGGTAATATAAGCAGTTGGTTAATATTGAAATTAGGTTAATGTGGTTTCAGGGTATTAGGTTTGTCTGAGGTGGAAGGTTATTTTCAGGATATTTTATTTTCTCGCTCTTTTTAGCCTGGATCCGGTGTTAATCATATTAGAAAAATAAGATAAAGATTGGTCGTTCGTATCGTATATTCGTATATATGATTATAGGGATGCCGGTTGTGTGGGGAGAAAAATGCTTTTTTGTCCTATTCTTGTTGGGGATTGTCCTATCATGATAAGACGCAAATGCGGTATCTTTGCCGTAGAATAAAAACTAAGGTACGAATGAAAAGACTCTTTATGCTCTCTTTGGCCGTTGCGTTCGGTTGGGGAGCCCGTGCACAAGTGACGGAACGGGAGCGTCCGTCCGATTGGAAATACTTAGTGGAAGGTGCCCGTTTTATGGACCGTTTGCAACCGATGAAAGGCGAAGTCCTGTCGGCCGACGTATGGGGAGCGGACAGTGTCCGTCCCCGTCTGGTGGATAATGGGATTGAATTGGCCGGAACGTCTTTTTGGGGTGGAAACATCTTGCGGGAGCCTGACGGGAAATACCATCTGTTTGTTTGCGGATGGCCGGAAAACTCACCTAAAGGCCACATGTTCTGGCCTAACTCTACGGTATACCATGCCGTGGGCGAACGTTTGGAGGGCCCGTATACCGTGCGCGACACGATAGGCAAAGGACACAATCCCGAAGTGTTCCGGCTGGCGGATGGCCGCGTGGTGGTCTATGTCATTGACGGGTATTATATTGCCCCTTCCGTGAAAGGGCCGTGGCAGTACCGAAGATTCACTTTCAATACGCGTAACCGCAACATCGTGGAAGGCTTGTCCAACCTGACTTTTGCGCGCAGGCCGGACGGCTCTTACCTGATGGTGTGCCGGGGCGGTGGCGTGTGGATTAGCCGCGATGGCCTTGCTCCTTACGAACAGTTGTCAGACCGTAGCGTATATCCTCCGGTGGAGGGACGGTTTGAAGACCCGGTGGTATGGCGCGATTCCCTGCAATATCATCTGATTGTCAACGATTGGTTGGGACGCATCGCCTATTACCAACGTTCCAAGGACGGGTTGCATTGGGTGACGGAACAAGGCGAAGCCTACGTGCCTGGCGTGTCCGTGCATCCGGACGGACGGGTGGAGCATTGGTTCAAGTACGAGCGTCCCAAGGTATTTCAGGACGAGTCGGGGCGTGCCGTGCAGATGAACTTTGCGGTAATCGACACCATAAAATGGGAAGACCAACCGAACGATAACCATAGTTCCAAGAATATTTGCATTCCGTTGAATCCGGGATTGCGCTTGGAAGTGCTTAACAATGAACCTATTACGGAAGGTACGAAGGCCATAGAGGTGAGGATACGGGCGGAACAGGGATTCAACCCGCAAAAAGACATAGACGTGAGGTCCTTGCGCTTCGGGTCGTTTACCGAAGTCAATTTCGGCCGGGGCAGCAAGGTGGTCCGTACCCGTAAGGAAGGGAAGGATTTGATTGCGGTGTTCGACGGGGCGGGGAGCGGCATCGGCCCGGATGAGTTCGCGCCCAAATTGTTAGGACGCGGCAAGAAGGGCGGTTTGCTTTACGGCTATGCTTCCTTGCCTTACGTAGATTACCGTCCGGCCATGCTTTCGGCGGCTTATCCCATGTATGACAAAGAACGGCAGGCTTTGATTCTGGAAGTGAAGAACTATGGCTTGTCGGCTTCCCGTCCGTCCCGTGTGGTGGTGCAGGCTGATGGACGTACGTTGGCTGAAGGCGAAGTCGGGAAACTGTTGCCTTATGGTGTGCAGGAACTGCGGATGAAAACGTCATTTGCCCCTACGGCAAAAGAATTGTCCACATTGACGGTCGTGTTTTATACCGACGGGCAGGAGACGCGGCGTGACATTTTAAGGTATTAACGAATCAAACGAGGGCGTGAACGTATTACCGGAATATTTGTGCGCCCTGTTTCTTTGGGGCTGGTGTCTGTCATTGGGCGCGGCACGTGCCTCCTGTGAAGTGTTGGACCTCAATCCGGATTGGAAATATCTGTCCGGAGGCCATCCCAGGGCTGAGCAACCGGCTTACGGTGACAGGGCGTGGGAGCCTATCAGTCTGTTTAGTATTATTTAACTGGTTGGAATAAGTCTTTTGTGGTTCTCGAACGTATTTAAGATAAAGATGAGTTGGTTTTTTCATGCACTTATTCATCGAAATTAGGTTAACAGTTAGTTTGAGGATTGGTTTTGCGTGGGGTAAGAAGGTTGTTTCTTCAGGAAAAAATGCGTGGGAACAATGAAAAGACAAATTTTATTATTAGGATTAGTTTTGATGGTATGCCGGGGGTGGGCGGCCGAATGGCAATGGTCGGTGCCCATACCCGGCATTGTTTCTGATGAGACCGGTGGGCAGCCGAGGGCATTCCTTTACATCCCGGACGATTGCCATCGGGTGAAAGCCGTCATGGTGGGCAACCACAACATGTGTGAAGAGACGTTGTTTGAGAATGTGTCTTTCCGCCGCTCCATCCGGGGCATGGGACTGGCTTTGGTTTGGGTCACGCCCGGATGGGACCAAGTGTGGAATGCGGATAAGGGTACACCGGAAGCGTATTGGCGTATGTTGGAAGATTTGGCTGAGGTCAGCGGATATGCGGAACTGGCGTATGCGCCCGTCGTGCCGTTCGGCCATTCCGCCATGGCTACTTTCCCTTGGAACTTTGCCGCCTGGCATCCGGAGCGTACGTTGGCCGTGGTGTCTTACCACGGCGATGCCCCACGCACGAACCTGACTGGCTACGGACGCGAAAATATAGAGTGGGGACGTACGAGGAATATCGACGGCATCCCCGGCCTGATGGTAGAGGGAGAGTATGAGTGGTGGGAGGCCCGTGTCAATCCGGCCCTGGCATTCCGTATGATGTATCCCGAAAGTTGCATTTCATTTTTGTGCGATGCGGGTCGCGGCCATTTCGATGTGTCGGACCGTACGGCGGAATATATCGCCTTGTTTGTGAAGAAGGCCATGTTGGCGCGTCTGCCGGAGGATGCTCCGGAAGGCCGTGCGCCGGAGTTGAAGAAAGTGCGTCCCGAGGACGGATGGTTGGCGGAACGTTGGCATCCCGTGCAGCCGCATCGGGCCAAGGCCGCCCCTTTTGCGAAATACAAGGGCGACGTGCATGATGCGTTCTGGTATTTCGACCGTGAGATGGCAGAACTTACGGAAGCCCGTTATGCCGAAGAACGTGGGAAGGAACTGTTATATTTGGGTGTGGAGCAGCAGGGGCGTTTGGTGGGATATGACGCAGAACGGCATGTCAAGGCCAATCCGCGTTTCATACCGGAGGCAGACGGGTTGACGTTCCGCTTGCGGCCTGTTTTCACCGATAGCCTCCGTCGCAAGGTGGTGCGTCCGGACGTGAAGGGGCATCCTTATGTCGAACGTATTTGCGGCCCGGTGAAAGTGGTGGACGATACGACATTCAAGGTGGATTTCTACCGCATGGGCACAGACAATGTGAAGCGTACGGCAGAGATGTGTCTTGTGGCTTGTTACGATGGGGACGACCGCCATAAGAGTGTGGTGCAGGAACTCACCATCCGCATTCCTTATCCCCTTAAAGAGGGTAAACGGCAATGTTTGCTCTTTCCCGGTCTGGAAGATGTCGGGGAGGGGACGGATGTGGTGTCGCTCAAGGCAGTTTCGGATTGCGGTCTTCCTGTATCTTATTATGTAAAGGAGGGACCTGCCGAGGTGGAAGGTTCGGCTTTGCGCCTGACCCGTATCCCGCCCCGTGCCAAGTTCCCGGTGAAGGTGACGGTGGTGGCCTGGCAATACGGCTTGCCC
>OKSW01000610.1_pt1 | contig 13620 bp, 5 predicted proteins | sample 1606351 | NCBI WGS metagenome assembly OKSW01 (sample SAMEA3879565, study PRJEB24766) | human gut metagenome | biome: human-associated habitat; feature: feces | place: USA | collected 1985/1987 | reverse complement strand
GGCGTTTGTGTAAAAGATGCCGGAGCCTTTTTGCTGCCGCCGGGGCCGGGAACGCCGACCGTTGACCCGTTGGCCGACGTTAATATGACGATTGACTATGGCGTTCAGGTTGTCAACAACACCACTTCCGGCATTACCAAACTGAAACAGGAGCAGACCAAACTGGTCAAGGCGGCGAAGGAAAAGCTCGCCGGCGAGGTTGAAGGTTTAATGCCGAGTAAGAAAGACAAGAATAAAAAAGAAAAAGCCGTTCCGGGCAGCAAAAAAATTGCCGAGTGCAAAATTGCCGATATTGAAAAGCCTAGCTCGGTCAAAAAAGCCTTTTATAAGCTTTTTCTGGCGTATCCTTCCGATAAAAGTGATGAAATGACGGCCTATCGCGACAAAGCTTCCGAATTTTATCAGGATACGATTGTCGAAGCCTATGTGGCCTCGCGTGAATTGGAAAAGGAACTTGATGAGCTGGAAAAGAATTTCGCCAAGCTGACGCCGATGCTGGTTACCGGTGAAGGCGGCAACGGTGCGGAAAGCGGCGATGACAACAACGGTACCTGGAAAAACGCCTACACCGCGTATGATACGATGAACCAGCTTCTGAAGATAACCGAGGAACTGGCGGCTATGCGTGCCCAGCTTGAAGCGGCCAAAGCGGTTAAACATCATATTGTTCCGGCCGCATATAAGAAGAAAAGCAAGGAATCGTCTTTGCTGGAAAAACGCGGAAATCTTCAGCTCGCTTCCCGGTCGGTGCGGTATGGCAGTGAAAAACTGGTTTTTGCTCAGGTTGATTTTAACAATTTTCAGAAAGCTTCCGTCAGTTCGACGCCGACAGTCAGCAGTAACGGCGGCGCCTCGATAACGTCGTTTGCACAGCAGCGAAAAGCGGCGGCGGTACAGGCTTCCCGCCAGGAAGCCATCGGAATCATCAGCGGCCAAAGCGCGGCTTCTTCTCTGTCAAAGTCAACGGCGAATGATACGGCGGTTGAAGATGAAGATTATGAATATGACCCGGCTACGGATTCTTCGGTTAAATATATGAGGGCACCGGAACCGGACATCGCTTCGCCGTTTAAAGGCAACGAAGAAAAAATGGATGAACTGGACAAGCTTGATCCTCTCTATGAGAAGGCAACCGAGGCGCTGGAACTGCACAATCTGCTCCAATCTTTGCCGACGCATAAGGAAAATGCCGAAAAATATAATCGCCATAAGCAGCTTCACGACAAATCTGTCGAAATGCTGCGAACCGCGGATAAATGCGCCCTGCAGTTCTTAGGACGGTATTATGACGATCCGGAAAAAGTCTGGGCCGGCGGTCCGATAAGCGATGAAAATACGGCCAATTATGACTTGCGGTCCGGAATTTCCGGCTGGGCGATTAAGGCTTTTGAAATTGCCAAGGCCGAAACGACGGCGCCCGTAGATTCCGATGACGGTATCGTGGCCGAAATTGACCTGATTGATACCGGAGATATGACCAAACGCAGTGAAAACGAAAACGCTTATAAGGAAAAGGCTCAGGGATTGGGTAGCCCGGACGAGGAAGAAAAGGTTGAGGCCATCAACCGCGAAACGGAACTGATTGCATGGAAAATCGGTGCCGAAGCCGCCAAAAAGCTCGCGGAAGACCAATATTCCTCCAATCCGCAGTGGGGAACGGCACAAACGCGCTTTCCGGTTTGGAATGATCAGAAGAACTTCTATAACCAGTATATTGACGGCAAATACAACAATATTAAAGAATATCTTGCCGCTTTGCAGTTCAATCAGGTATCGCTGAACATTGCGCAGGAACTGAACAATATTTTAACCGAAGATCCTGAAGTTAAGGCCTATAATGCCCGCGAATTGGGACGTCTGGCCGGTGTCGTCGGCGATGATGACGAAACGGAAGAAGAGGAGGCTGCAAACGACGAAATTACGTCATTGGTTGCACAGAAACAGGCTGATTTGGAAAAAGCAGCCGACAAGCGCCGCAACGCTTTAAAACCGTTGGAAGAACAGAAAGAAAATATTAATAAAAGCATTGAAGAAGCTTCTGCGGCACTCAGCAGTTTCAACGAACGCATTAACCAGCTTAAAAAGGAGAAACTGACGGCTCAGTCTTCGGTGGAAGATATGCAGGTTCAGCTGGAAATTGCCGATGACGTGGCTGAATACGCCCGTGAAAACGGCGAGGAAAGCGAAGAGGATTCCGTTTCTCAGGCGTTTGCCAAAGAAAGCATAAAGGAAAATCAGGCCAAGGAAGCTTCGGTCGAGCCGGAGATAGAGCGCTATCAGGGTTTGGCCAAGGTTCAGGAAGAAAAGATAGAACAGCTCAAAAACCGGTTGGAGCAGGTTGAAAAACAGATTGCCGCGGTTGAGGAATCTTACACAAGACAGGTTCAGGGACTGGAAGAAAAATATACTGCTGCATTTGAAGCGGCCCGCAAAAAAATTCAGGACGGCAAAACGGCCAAGGCGGCAAAAACGCTTCTTAGCCTGTATCGGGAAAATGTTGAACGGACGGTTGTCGGCGATTTAATCGGCACGGCTTCCGTCAGAGGTATCATCAGTCAGGCCGAAGGTTTGGTCGGCGATACCAAGAGTTATGCGGTTCAGGCGGTGGAAACGGCTCGCTCCGACATTTACAAACTCGGCGATGAACTTTATCTGCCCGGCAGTTCTGCGATGGTCGTCAAACGTCATGCCGAACTGATGAAGGAACTGCAGAATATTCCGGTCGACAAACTGGTCGCCTCGTCGTCTTCTTTGGGCAAGTTTGGTTCCAATACGGTCATTACTTCGGCGCTGACAACGATGTTCCAGAAAGTTGTCACGCAAAGGGCCTGTGCCGACGGCCGCTGCGAAAATGCCGATGAGGAGTATTTTATCGGGCTTGAACCCAAAGACAAGGACTTTTCGGCGCCAAAGGCCGCGCCGGAAATGAATATGGCGCCGGTGCGTGAAATTGTCCGCTTCGATACGGTAAGTTATGATAATGTTCCCAAAACGGCCGACGGTACCGTTTCTCGGCAGGGTTTCCTTAATTACGGCGAAGAAATTCCGACAATTTGGCAGAAAATGCTTCAGGAAAATATTTTCGTTGAACGCGAAGTCGATTTGGCGGCCATACTGGAAGCCGGCAGCGGCCGCGAAGGAGCTTTTATGCGCGGCGGACGGTATCCCTGCAAACTGGGCGAAAAGATTATCGACGTTGATCCTTATGACGGACAGTATATGGTCGTCAGCGAACTCGCCGGCGCCGACGGTGCCGTTTCGCGCAGCTCGGGCGGCAGCAATAACAGCGCTGCCAATATGGCAACCCGCGAGTTCTTGAAAAAAATCGGCGTCTATATTGAAGATAAAATCAGCAAAACCGGCAATCCGGGCGTTTCGATTGACGAAAACAAGCTTCCGCAGTGTCAGGAAATTGAAATTATCGGCAACTCCGGGCTTGCGGCCAAGTTTTACTATACGGTGCGCGATATTGAAGCCGATACCGAAGGTCCGGCTGCTATTCAGCCGAAAGAAACCATCGGCAGCCCGAGTGAACTCGGGACGCTGCTGAAGGCGCAGGACGCCGGCGGTATTCGCTTCGCCGACAAACCGCTAGAAGTGTTTGAACGTCTGAAGGAAATTGCCGAAGAGCAGGATAATCCGAACAGCGAGTATCAAACCAATCTTAAAGACGAAATTTTTAACAATGCGCCTTATAACATAAACCAGATTGGCGACTTTCTTGACTATGTCGAAGTCGAAACAACCTACCGTCAGACGTTGGAAGAACTGAAAGCCAGCCTTGACGAAGTCAACGATATGCTGAAAGAACAGCTGGTTGAAGCCGGTTTTACGCCGACGGCGGACTTTGATATTTCGAAGGATGAAGATTACGAACTGGCGCGCAGCAGCCTTGATCGCCTTAAAAATAAGCTGGTGGAAGAGGGCTTTTCGGGAATTTCCGGCGTCAATGTCAGTGACAACGAAGTGGTTGAAGAACGCCTGAACAAAATTAAACGTATTTTTACCGCTTTGCGCAAAGATAAGGATGAACTGCTGCCCCTTAACGAGAATTCGCCCTCCGACAGCGAACTTGACGAGCAGATTAAAACCGAAGAAGTCAACAAGAGCGTCGTCGGCGAATATGACAAGAAGGTTGAGGAAGAGTTCCAAAAGCAGTTGAATAATTTCAAACCGCCGTTCTGCGCGGCTTACTGATAGAAGAGAAATGAGCGAAAACGACAACATTTTAGAGGGAACCAGAGTACTTTCGATTACGGATGCAAACGGCCGGCACAAGGAGTTTATCAGCGAAGTCGAAAAAGAAGTTTCCGGTTTCAAACTCAAATATTATATGTGGCTTTCCCGGCTGTTTATCCTTTTTGCCGTGGTTTCGCTGATGATTTTCATGAGTTCTTCGCTGGCGCTGTTCAAACTGGCGCCGCAGGTTTCCGTCGAGCCTTTTCTGATAATCAGGCAGGATACTTCCGACGGTATTGTGCGCTATGAGCCGATTTCATACAAAATGGCTTCCAAAAACCAGTTGATGGAAACCTTTGTTCGCCAGTACGTCCTGTTGCGTAATACGATTATTGCCGACGAGAAGGAAATGCAGACCCGCTGGTTTCCGGGCGGTATGATGAATTTTTTGTCTTCTGACTATGTCTTCGGCCAGTTTTCCGCTTATCGCGACAGTGTCTGGAGCAAAATCATCGACGCCGAAATGGTTCGTGAGGTCGAAATTATTTCCATCGGCAAGCTCGGCGGCGAAAAAAGTCCGGTTTGGAAGGTGGACTTCAAAACCTACGACCTCTCGACCACCATGCGCAACCAGAATACCCGGGCTTTGATTCTGAGCACGCGCTATTGGACGGCTTCCGTCACGGCCTATTTCCGCGGCCGCGAGTTTGTCGGCCTTCGTCTTATCAATCCGATTGGCTTTACCGTAACCCGCTATTCGCAGACCGAAGTCGAAATTTTCTGAAAACTTCTTTGCCTGTTGATAAGTTGGGGATTTTGGCCTTATGGGATTAGACTTTTAAAATAAAAAAGTTTAAGTTCATAATATCTATACTAGTATACTGTTATAAGGATATATCGCAATGTGCAAAAAATTTATTATGTTATTCGTGCTGCTTATGCTTACGGCCTGCGGTATTTTCGGCTCATATTATGAGGCCGAACCGGTCGGCGTCGGCAAAGGCGTGGACGAACTCAAGCTTTCTCCCTGCGCCTGTCTTCAGGTCGAACTTCCTCAAAACCTGCCGGATTGGTTTGTTGAAACAATTTAACCGGGACTGATGATAGAAAATGGCAAATCAGTTAGAAGGAAATAACACCCAGCAGAAGCTTATCGGCGGCGCCGTGCGGCAGTCGCAGCGGCAGGCGCGCAACGAAGACGTTTTCGTCGCCAATGTCGGCGAAAAACGCTATCTTTGGACGGCGCGCGCTTTCGCAATTATTACCGCAATCAGCCTCTGCTGCAACATTGTGCTGATTCTTGCCATTATGCAGGTTTTGCCGCTTTATCGCGTCGAACCTTTTTTGCTTACGTTTCAAAACAAGGAAGAGCAGGTTTACAATATTCAGCCGATTAAGGGGCGCATGGAGGATCAAAAGGCCATTACCGAGGTTTTTGTCCGCCAATATGTGCTGCTGCGCAGTTCTTTTGACCGCGATGTGCAGGAGATGGAGGCGCGCTGGATGCCCGGCGGTCCCGTGCAGGAGATGTCTTCTTCCGCTGTCTATACCGAATTTTTGGAAAAAACGGCCAAAAAAGCGCTGGATTTGATTCGCGCTCGGTCCTTGCAGCGCAATGTCCGTATTCTGACGGTTAACGAACTTGGCCGCGGTCTTTGGCAGGTCGAGTACGAAACGCAGGACATGTATCCGGATTCTCCCGCGCCGGAAGTCAACTACTGGACGGCTTCGCTGCGCATCGCCTACAGCCGCAAAAGCGTCAAGTACGGCGAGCGTCTTAAAAATCCGGTCGGTTTTACGGTGGTCAGATATTCTCTGACATATAACAAGGTTAAGTAGGTTTATAAGGTATTCAGATAATGATTTTACGGTCGGCTAAGTTATTCCTTCTTTTAATGCTGGTAGTTCTCGGTGGCAATGCCGTTGCGCAGACGACCATGAACAGTCTTGACCAGAATGCGGATCAGAGCCAGGGACAATATATGCCGATGAATATGGGCTATGCCGGTTTCAACTCTCTGGGTATGATTCAAAGTGCCTGGCTGGATCCGATGCAGAACCTCGGCGAAGGGCAAAGCAAACCTGCTTACTCGAAATATTACTGGTCGCCGGATTTGGTGCTGCCCATCCGTCTCCGCGAAGGCATGATGACGCTTATTAATTTTCCGAACTGGGAATTAATTGAAGATATTTACATCGGTGACAACGCGACTTTCGACGGCCAGATTTCCGGTCCGAACACCTTGCTGCTGTATCCCCGCAAGGGCGCCAATGTCGGCGTTGACACCAACGTCATCGTTTTTGGCCGTTCCGGCAACAAATATGTTTTTTATGTTAAAAGCGAAGGTGTTAATACCGAACGCCTGACCAACTCGATTATCGACATAGACGTCATTGACGGACCGTCCGGTTCCGGCGGAGCCGGCGCCTCCAGCGCGCGGATGTCGTCGATGGGCGGCGGGTTGGGTGTCAATGCCAGCCATTACAATCGCGGCGGCAGCTCCGGAATGTCGGTTGATTCGACTTTTACCAAACGTTTCCAGATGGCAGACTGGATTAAGAATATTCCGCTTGATCCAAGCAAATTCCGTTTTGACATTGAGGTTTATGTTCCCAACCCCGATGACGTTGTCATTGCGCCGGAACGCGTTTGGCGCGACGATATTTTCACTTACATTGATCTGGGCGAGAAGGCTTTGAATATGACGCAGCGCCCGATTGTGACCCTGATTGTCGAACGCATTGAAGTTCCGGTCGGCTTCCGCACCAAAGGACCGAACAACCGTCTGATAATCGTTGAGGGTATCGGCGATATGGTCATGCGCAACGGCAAAAGGATTGTCTGCCTGAAAATGCGGCGTTCAGACGATGCCGGTCTGGAAGATGCCACTTATGCAACCGATTTTGAAGACAACCGCTGGGATGTTCCTCCCGCACTGCCCGGCAACGGTAGCGCCGGCGCGAATGGCGGAGCTGCGGGCGGCAGCGAATTTAACGGCGGCAACGGTGGCGTTCCCGGACAATATGATATTCAGGTCGGCCAGAGCCAGCTGATTGTTCCGGCCAACGGCCAGGGGCAGAATGTCAGCGTCGGCTATCAGGGCGGCGACGGTATTGACTATTCCAAAATGCAGCGCATCAGCAACAACAACCAATACGATGCCGGCGCGCGCAATATGGCGCAGCGCTATGGTTACGGCAGCGGTTTCAGCGGCGAAGGCTCCAATATTTCCATTGAGCTGGGCACTGATGCCGACGTTACCAACCTCGAGCGGCTTTGGGACAGCCTGGTCAACAAATATCCCGACGTTCTCGGCGTTTACCAGCCGTTCTTCTCGGTGGATACGCCGGCGGACGGCCAGGGCAAAGAGCTGTTTCATCTGCGCGTTGGCCCAGTCAAGTCGCTTGATGCCGGTGATTCCGCCTGTAGCCGCCTGGGACGCAACGGCGTATTTTGTAGTGTAGTCAGGACCCAATGAGCAAAGAAGTACTTACACATTCCGAAAGTTACGTCAAAAAAACCAACCGCATAATTCTTGCGGTTGGTATTACTTCTTTTATTATCTTTATTTTCGGCGTTGTGCTTCTGATTAAAAGCAATAAGGTTGTTGATGACTATGAAGAACCGGTTTTTACCGACAATGACGACGCGCTTAACATCGGCAATACCAGCCCTTTGACCGACAATCTTGAGTTCGGCATTGTTGATGACGGCGAAGTGCCGATTACCATGACGCCGGATCCCGTTTCCATGGGACAGGTTGTGCTCGGTACTGAAGCCAAGAATGTTCTGACTATCGGCACCAACGGCAAAACAGCGATAAAAATTGATGACGTCGAACTGGCCGAGCCGCCGTTTGACGGTTTTACTTACGAGGATAACTGTACGGACGAGGAATTGCGCGGCGAACAGACCTGTAATATTACCATGAACTGGATCCCGGTCATTCACGGCAACGTGCAGAACAATTTTATCATTTCGTGGCACGAAGCCAATCTGACCCGCAGCAATGCCAAATCGGCCAAAGTTCCTGTCGAAGGCAGCGCCATTCGTAAGGAAGACTGCAATTTTTGCGAAACCGCGCTGCCGCAGGGAGCTGCATCAGCAACCGAACAGGCCAAAGCCGAGATTGCCGCCAAGCAGGTGCGCAACGCTGTCGGTCCCAACGGCGAGGTTATCGGTACCATTGATGAAGACGGTTATGTTCGCGACGCCGACGGCAACATTATCGGTCGGATGAATGCCAACGGTCTGGTTGTTGACGATAACGGCAATGTTATCGGCGTTGGCGACAACCGCAAACTTGTTTATGATGAATTCGGCAACGTTATCGGTCATGTCAATCCGGACGGTACCGTTGTTGACAAGGACGGCAATGTTATCGGCCGTACGCTGCCGGACGGCACCGTGGTTAACAATGACGGCGCGCCGATTGGCAAAGCCGTTGACGCCGGTTATGTGTATGATGAAAACGGTAACATTATCGGCCGCGTGCTGCCGGACGGTACCGTGGTCGATATGGACGGCAACGTTATCGGTCGTCTGAACGAAAAAGGCGAGGTTGTTGACGCCAACGGCAACGTCATCGGCTACGTGACTAAACCCGGACGTACCGCGATTGACGAAAACGGCAATGTTCTCGGCGTTGTTATGCCGAATGGCGCCGTCGTCGACGCTAACGGCAATGTTGTCGGTTATGTTGATGAGAACGGCAACGTCGTTACCGACGAAATTATCGGCAAGACCGGTCCCAAACGTCGTTTGGCCTATGACAAGGACGGCAACGTTATCGGGTATATTGACGAAAACGGCAATGTGGTTGATTTTAACGGCAACGTTATCGGCAAAATGCTTGAAGACGGAACCCTGGTTGACCTGAACGGTAATGTCATCGGCCGGGCCGGCGAATATGTTGACTTGGCGCTGGACAAAGACGGAAAGGTTATCGGTTACGTCGGCGCTGACGGCAAGGTTTATGATAAAAACGGCAATGTCATAGGCTATGTTGATGCCGACGGCAATATCGTCAGCAACGTCAAAAAGAAAATCGGTTCGCTGGTGCGTGTCGAACTGATTCCCGTTACGCCGCAGGGAACGGTGCTTGGCGTTATCAGCAATAACGGTACGGTTGAAAATGACAAGCGTCAGGTTATCGGCCGTATTCTTGCCAACGGTTTGGTTAAGGATCCGTCAGGAAATCAGGTCATCGCCAAACTGGTGCGCGGCGGGCTGGTGGTCGGTTATGGCTGCAAAAACGTCGGCTACCTTGATAAAAACGGCAAAATAACCAAAGGCAACAAAGAGCTTCCCTATAAGATTATGCCTGACGGCATTGTTATTGACAACGCCGGCTCTTATATCGGCGAAGTCGTTCAGCCCGGCAGTGCGTTTGATAATACCTGCACGCTTATCGGCGAGGTCGGGACCGACGGTATTGTCCGTGATTCCGCCAACAATTACGTCGGCTGCGTCAATCCTGACGGTACGGTGCTGAACGAAACCGGCGAAATCGTCGGCGGCGTTTCCCGTTCCGGCATTGCCGTCACTTATGACGGCGAATATCTCGGCAAAGTCGGTGCTAACGGCATTGTCCAGTCGGCGGCGTTGCTGCCGGTCGGCTGCGTCGGAACTTACGGCGATGTTTTCAACAAGGACGGCGGTTACATGGGCAAGGTTTTGGAAAACCGCTATGCTTATGACCTTTCCGGCAATTTTCTTAACGTTGTCGGCGAAAACGGTAAGGTTTCGATACCCGGCGGCGGTGAAGCCAAACTTTATGCCAACAATCTGGTTGCCGATGATGCCAACCGGATTGTCGGTGTGGCGCTGGACGAAAAGTCGATCGTCGTCGATCCTTCCGGAAAGTTTATGGGCCGCGTTTTCCCTGACGGCAACGTTTATAATGACAAAGGCGTTGCGTTGGGCAAAATACATGGTCGGGGCACAGGCTTTTTCAACCGTATGCTCGGCAAACTTCTGCCGCGTGGCGAAGTTGTCGATTTCTATGGCAAAAAAGTCGGCAAGATCAATTACGACGGCCGTGTTCTCAACCGTTTCGGCGAGCTTCAGGGACGGGTTGACGCCAAAGGCCTGTTTATTGACAACAACAACGAATATCGCGGCGCGGTTCTGCTGCATGGTGCGGCCATCGGTTATGACGGTTCGTATCTCGGTTATGCGACTTCCGACGGTACGGTAATCAACCTTGACGGCAAACACGAAGGCATAACCAGTTCCGACGGAAAGGTTTTAAACAAAGACGGCGAAGTCGTCGGCGAAGTCATTCCCGAAGACATCGTTATTGACATCTGGGGCAACTACAAAGGCCGGGTCAATTCGCTCGGCGACGTTCTGGACAATAAGAACGAAAACATTACCGCCGTTTTGCCGGGTGGTTCGACGGACAAAAACCTGAGCCTGGTCAAGCATGGTTCGGTTATTGATTTCGGCGGCAATGTCATCGGCGCGGTAATGCCGGACGGCACGGTCATTGATGTCAACAACGTCGTTTTCGGCCGCACGCTTTCCGACGGCAGCGTCATCAATCAGGCCGGCAGTCTGGTCGGCGAAATTGCCGAAGGCGACATCGTTATTGACAACGCCGACAAAGTGGCCGGTTATGTCGATTTGGCAGGCAACGTCGTCAGCCGTGACCGCACGGTCATCGGCCGCAGCCTGTCCGGCGGTCTGGCAATTGATGCCAATGACAATATTCTGGGCAGAATTTACAAAATCGGCGCGACAATTCTTGGAAATGATGGTAAATATATGGGCAGGCTGGCGCCGGACGGCAGCGTAATCAGCAAAGACGGCAAAAATATCGGTTATATCAAAAATAACGGTTCGTTTATAGATTTGGATAAAAAAGTTTCCGGCTATGCTTTGCAGGAAGTAGCCAAAAACCGGAGGAATTAGGGTGACTTTGAACGGCGGACGATTAGAACTTTTGAATAAAATCAGGTCGGGTGTGCGGACACTTGCCTTTTTCTCCGTGCTGTTTTTTGCTGCTCCGGCCGCGGCAATTGAAATTACGGCCATCGACTTCAACGGCGATCTTATAGGCAAGGTTATTCCCGACGGTAAGGTTGTCAGTCTCGACAATCAGCTTATCGGCAATGTTACCGCCGACAGCTTGATTGTTAATTTTGACGGCGAGCTTATCGGCGGCGTCATTCCGCAGGGCATTGCCATCGGCAACGACAACAAGCTTCTGGGTAAGGTTTCCAACGACGGTTCGGTGCGGCTGGCTTCCGGAAAGATTGTCGGCAAGGTTCTGCCGAATGGTCTGGTTGTCGACGATTATTTCAATGTTCTCGGCGCAGTTCTGTTTCCGGGACTGATTTATTCCGACGATGGCAAAACCGTCGGCCGTCTGACCGGTGATGGTCTTTATACCAATCTTCAGGGACAGCAGATTGGTTTCGTTTCGCCGGACGGTTATGCCTACCGCAAGGTTGGCAACGATTATCTGTTGGATGGACGTCTGATATCTTCCAAAATGGTCATTTCTTTGGACGGCGCTTTTATCGGAAGCGTTTCGCCGGGCGGCAACGTTACCGATTTTGAGGCGCAGACAATTGGTTTTGTTAAGGCCAACGGCTATGTTTATAATGAAAACAATCAGATTATCGGTCAAATAGTCAGGTCTGGTTTTGCCTTTGACAACAACGGTAAATACATCGGTTTTGTTACTTATAACGGCGAGGTTGTCAATAAGGACGATTTGGTCGGGCGAATGCGCGCGGACGGCCGTATTGCCGACGCCAAAGGAGAAATTATCGGTTTTGCCGTTGATTTGGCTGCAACGGCGACAGATTTGGAAGGCCGCTATCTCGGCCGGATTATGCCCGGCGGCAGTCTGGCTCAGGCGCGTGAAGTTATCGGACAGGTCGGTCCGCGCGGCACGGTTATAAATAAGGACGGAAAGATTATCGGACGCTTGGTCAATGCCGGCCCTGTGTTCAACTTCCGCGGCGCCCTGCGCGCCCATGCGCTGAAAAGCGGCGCGGTTATTTCGCTTGAGGGTACGCCGCTCGGCAATGTCCGCGCCAATCTGGCTTATGACAACAATGGTCTTGTTTTCGGCGCGACGCTTAATAACGAACTGGTCATTGCTCCCGGCGGCAAATCGCTGGGTATGAGCGGTATTAACGCCTCGGTCATGGATGGCAGCGAACGCAAATTCGTTTCGCCTTTCGGCTTTTTGTTTTCTTCCGACGGCGTCCTGAGCGGCTCGACCATGACGCTGGCGCCGGTGTATAACCTGACCGGTGCTGTTATTGCCTATATGATGCCGAACGGCTCAATGTATAACAAGGGGGTTGTTGCTCTCGGCAGGCTGACTGAAGCCGGCATCAACATTGACGAGCGCAACCGTATTCTGGGGCGGAATATTGCAGCCGACTATGCTTTTTCGGCGGCGGGAGAACTCTTGGGTATTTTATCCGAAACCAATATGGTCCTGGATAAGGGACTTAAACCGAAAGCCAAAATTCTGCCGGACAATTCGGTTGTCAAAGCCGGAAAGAATACCGAGGTCAACTTTAATCCTCAGGTTGGAACGGCGTCCGATCAGCATCTGGTCCTCGGCGTAACCGGCAGTTTGTTTGGCTATGCGGACATTGACGGTGCTGTCCGCAATCCGGCCGGGCGTGTCGCCGGAAAAGTAGTTGACGGCGGTTTGGTAATTGACAATTCCGGCCTGCCGGTCGGCGAAACCAGCGGTTATAAAGCCGTGGTCGACGGCGATTGTGCGCTTCTCGGTGTTGTTACGCCGCAGGGGGACATCCGCAATTATCGCGAAACGTTTATCGGCCGCATGCTCTGGAACGGGCAGGCGGTTTCGGAAACCGGTGCCGTCATCGGTTATCAGGTAATTCCCGGCAGTGTAATAGACTTCAACGGCAATATTCAGGGAACCATATCGCCTTCCGGACAGGTAACGGCTTATGGCGGCGAACTGCTCGGCTGCATTGACAAGCGGGGAAAACTGCGCAATGCCGACGGTGAAATCATCGCCGGACAGACGGAGTTTTATCCGGTTATGAATGTTAACGGCGTCTTTATCGGCCGCACGGTTCTTGACGGTACGGTCGTCAACGAAGCCAACGAGTTTATCGGCTACATGCAGCCCAATGACAATGTCAATTCCAAAACCGGCGTACCCGTCGGTCAGTTGTTCAAATACCGCTTTGCTTTCGATAACGACAATAATTTTCTGGGGCGGGTCGGCTCTGACGCGCGCGTCTTTAATGCCAAAAACGAAGAGGTGGGAAAAGTCGAGTTTGGCGGTGCGGTCTTGAAAGACGGCAAAAATATCGGTTATGCCCTGTATGACATGTACGTTTACGACAATGACGCCAATGTCATCGGCTACATCACCCGTGACGGCAACGTTCTTACCGTCAACGGCCGAAAACTCGGCCGCATTGACAAGGGCT
>OKSW01000605.1_pt1 | contig 13667 bp, 11 predicted proteins | sample 1606351 | NCBI WGS metagenome assembly OKSW01 (sample SAMEA3879565, study PRJEB24766) | human gut metagenome | biome: human-associated habitat; feature: feces | place: USA | collected 1985/1987 | reverse complement strand
CTGTACACTGGCGCCTCAGTTGCCATGGACAGCGTGGGGATGATGAAGTCTTTGTGCTTTATGGTGTTGATTCCTTCGTTGCTTGCACTTGTGTTCAACCATTTCAAGGCGGCTTCCATAAAGAAGGTCTGGACTCCTGCAACGAATCCCCTTTCAAAGCTGTTGATGGTGCTCGTCATAATGATAAACACTTCTCAGGTGTCAGAGTCCATCATTGCAAATGCTTCGCTTCAATATGTGTCCATTGGTATTGCGAACGCCCTCATGGTCGTGTGCGGGTTTACCATTGGCCTGTTGTGTGCAAAGCTCACGAAGCTTGATCGTAACAGCGTTGTGTCCGTCACGTTTGCAGTTTCCATGCGAAACATAAGTGCGGCCTTGGTCCTTGCCATATCCTTCATGCCTCCTGCCGCTTCGCTTCCGGTCATCTTTGGAATAGTCTTCCAGCAGAGCCTCATTGCTCTCATGGGAAACCTTGCGTTTGGGGAGAAACACAAGAGAAAATAATGGTTCTTCCATAACGTTGGGGTCAACTGATAGTCAACTCATCCTGTAGTGTGTGCCACATTGAAGGTTTTTGCTTTTTCCATTAGGCTTAGTCCCATGCGACTTCTTTTCAATTTGGATACAAAGGATTACACCTGCACTGAACACGAGTTCTCCCGCCCGTCTGTACGTGCAATCGTAATCAAGGATGGCAAGGTTGGGATGATTCACAGCCTCAAATACGACTACTATGCGTTCCCTGGTGGTGGAATAGAGTCGGGAGAGACCCAGCGGCAAGCCCTCATCCGCGAAACCCAAGAGGAGGCTGGTCTTGTCGTTATCCCCCAGTCCATAAAGGAATACGGCAATGTGCATCGTGTTTCCAAAAGCGACCAAGAGGGTATAGACATCTTCGTGCAGGACAATTTCTATTATCTTTGTGATGTTGAGCCAAAGGTCGCACGCCAACATTTGGATGCCTATGAAAAGAATGAGCATTACACTTTGGAGTGGATTGCTCCAAAACAGGCCATCGTTGTCAACCGCACACACAATCACGGCCCCCACAGTAAGCCAGTCGCGCTGGAAAGGGAGGCCTTGGTCTTGGAAAGACTCCTTGCAGAGGGGCTTCTGTGCTGATTGAAAACCGCCGTTGAACTCGTCTATCCTTGCGTATTGTTGGAATGTTGGTTCATGCGAACAGCATTCCAATTAGGTGAACAAGCTCTGCGACGATCCATGCAATGGCGCACTGCAACAGTACGATTTGGAAGGCCCATCGTCTGCCAAGCTCCCTTTTGACCGTTGCAATTGCCGCTACACATGGAGTGTAGAGCAGGGTGAATACCAAAAACACGAAGGCTGTGAGTGGAGTGAAAAGCGTCTTGAGTGCCGCAGTCGAACCACCAAGGAGAATAGTGAGAGTCGATACAACGCTTTCCTTTGCCGTAAAGCCTGTAATCAGCGCAGTAGAGATGCGCCAATCTCCAAATCCAAGAGGTTCGAACAATGGAGAGATAAGCGAACCAATCATTGCCAATAGACTGTTCTCTGGATCGGATACGACATTGAACCTCCAGTCGAACGTCTGGAAGAACCAGATTATGATGGAGGCCAAGAAGATTATCGTGAACGCCTTTGTAACAAAGTCCTTGGTCTTCTGCCACATGAGCTGCAGGACGGATTTTGGCGTTGGCATCCTGTAGTTTGGGAGTTCCAACACGAAAGGAACAGGGTTTCCTTTGAAGTTGAATTTCTTGAGTATCAGAGCCACAACGATCCCAACGACAATTCCAATCACATACAAGGATATCATCACCAACGCCTTGTACCTTGTGAAGAACGCAGCGGTGAAAAGAGCGTAGATTGGAAGCTTTGCAGAGCACGATGCGAACGGAACAAGCAGTATCGTCATCTTCCTGTCCCTGTCGGAAGACAGGGTTCTTGTCGCCATGATCGCCGGTACGGAACATCCAAAGCCTATGAGCATTGGAACGAAGCTCCTTCCTGAAAGTCCCAGCTTTCTCAAAGCCTTGTCCATGACGAACGAGATTCTTGCCATGTAGCCGGAATCTTCAAGGATTGAGAGGAAGAAGAACAGCACGAGTATTACAGGCAAAAAGCTGAGTACGCTTCCCACTCCGGTGAATATGCCGTCTATTATGAGGGACTGCACTACAGGGTTTATCTGAAGCGTCTCAAGCCCTTTGGCGGTAAGGTCCGTGAACAGTCCAATAAGGTATTCCAATCCATTGGAAAGACCTGTGCCAACGGGTCCAAACGTTATGTAGAAGATCGCTGCCATTATGAGAAGGAAGGCCGGGATCGCCGTGTATTTCCCCGTGAGTATCTTGTCTGCATTGAGCGAACGCAGCCTTGCCTTTGACTCCTTTGGCTTTACGACCGTAAGCGAGCATACACTTTCAATGAACGAGAACCTTGTGTCTGCAAGGGCCGCTTCTCTATCAACATCGGCCTCGCTTTCCAATTGCTTTATGATATGGTCCAGCGTCTCCTTTTCGTTCTCGTCAAGGTCCAACTCATCCAGAATTGGCCTGTCGTCCTCGATAAGCTTGGAGGCTGCGAACCTCACGGGGATGCCCGCCCTCTGCGCATGGTCCTCTATAAGGTGCATGATTGCATGAAGCGACCTATGCACGGCAACCTCTTCCTTGGAGCCGTCTGCATGGCAGAAATCCTGCCTTCCTGGGCCTTCCTTGTAGCGGGCTACATGTATGGCATGTTCTATAAGCTCGTCCACGCCCTCGTCCTTTGAGGCCGATATTGGTATGACTGGAACACCAAGTATGGCCTCCAATTTGTTTACGTTTATCGTCCCACCGTTCTCCCTTACCTCATCCATCATGTTCAACGCAATGACGATGGGGATATTCAGCTCCAAGAGCTGCAAAGTCAGAAAGAGGTTCCTCTCTATGTTCGTTGCATCGATTATGTTTATTATGCCATCCGGCTTGTCCTTGAGGAGAAAATCCCGTGTTACAATCTCCTCGCTTGTGAAAGGAGATAGCGAGTATATCCCAGGAAGGTCAACCACAGTTGCATTTTCGCCTCTTATCCTGCCGTCCTTCCTGTCCACAGTGACGCCTGGGAAGTTCCCAACGTGCTGGTTGGATCCCGTGAGCTGGTTGAACAAGGTTGTCTTTCCACAGTTTTGGTTCCCTGCAAGTGCAAAGATGACTTCCTTTTGTTCAGGAATCGCCATTTTCTCGTTTGGATCATGGTAGATTCCCGGTTCACCTATGTGTGGGTGGTCTTCGTACTCGATCCTTTGGTCTCCGCTGCTTGCCTGCTCGTCTGAATCCACTTTTTCTATTGTTATTCTTTTGGCATCCTCCACTCTAAGGGTGAGTTCATATCCTCTTACATTGAACTCAAGAGGGTCTCCCATTGGAGCGACCTTTACCAGCGAGAGGGTCGTCTTTGGGGTCAGCCCCATATCCAGAAAATGGTGCCTAAGCTCCTTTTCTGCATCCACGGAAAGAACCCTTGCTTTCTCTCCAACCTTAAGTTCGTTCAAAGTCATTTTCTTCCACCTGCTTTGAGTGCGTTTTTTATACCCATGTGAACAATAGCCAAACAGGGGTATCCTTTGCAAGAAGATTTCTCTATATCTGCGTATTGTTGGACTTTAAGCTTGCTATAAACCTGCGTATTGTTGGAAATTTAGCTGTTGTCAATCTTGCGTATTGTTGAAAAGACCGTTATTATCTCTTTAGAGACAAAGAAGTATGATATTCAAAAGAAAGATATATGATAAATTCCTTGCATGGAAGAAGGAATCCAACGGAAAAAAGGCCCTTCTGATAGAAGGGGCCAGACGAATAGGGAAATCCACGATAGTGGAGGAATTTGCCAAAAACGAATACAAAAGCTATATCATCATCGATTTTGCGAAAGTTTCAGAAGAGGTCCAAGGTTACTTTTCTTCATATCTCAATGATTTGGACACCTTTTATATGTTATTGTCCGTCTACTATGGAGTTAAACTCTACCATAGGGAAAGCGTGATACTTTTCGATGAAGTCCAGCGTTTTCCCAAGGCGCGGGAATCTATCAAGTACCTTGTTGCCGATGGCAGATACGATTTCATGGAGACGGGTTCTCTGATTTCAATAAAGGAAAACGTCAAAGACATAGTAATCCCTTCCGAGGAACGTCATCTTAAAATGTACCCTATGGATTTTGAGGAGTTCTGCTGGGCCTTGGAGGAGACCTCCCTTGTCGAGTACGTTCACAGATGTTTTGAGGAAAAGACTCCTCTTGAGAGAGGCCTACACGACAAGGCTATGCTTATATTCAAGCAGTACCTACTTGTTGGCGGAATGCCCATGAGTGTCGTGGCCTTTCTTGAAGGAGAGAAGGACTTTGGCAAGGCCGATGTTGAAAAACGGGACATTTTGGAACTTTATCGTAGCGACATCATGAAGATTAAGGCCCGATATAGGGCAAAGGTTCTTGCCATATTCGACCAGATTCCAGGATTGCTTTCACGTCATGAGAAGAGGGTTGTATTCAACCGCATAGTTGAAGGTTCTGTGGCTGAGCAATATGAAGAGACGTTCTTCTGGCTTAGTGATTCGATGATTGCAAACGAATGCAGAAAAACGAACGACCCTAACATAGGATTGTCTCTGAATGAATCCGATTCCTTCATAAAGTGCTACATGGGGGATACTGGACTGCTTGTAAGCCATGCATTCGATGAAAACGAATTGATGGAGAACGAAGTGTACAAACAGATACTCTCTGGAAAACTAGGGTTGAACGAAGGGATGCTCTATGAGAATGCAATCGCCCAAATGTTGGTTTCCAACGGGCATAGGCTATTTTTCTATACCCATTACGACAAAGAAAAGAAGCGAAACGATGTAGAGATAGATTTCTTAATCTCAAACAACAGCAAAACCAGATACAGAATGTTCCCAATAGAGGTAAAGTCGTCCTCAAAATACTCGATGGATTCTTTGAATCGTTTCAGAGAAAAATTCAAGAGCCGGATTGGCGGTTGCTTCGTCATACATCCCCGCAACCTGCAGGAGAAGGATGGCATCCTGTTCCTCCCTCCCTATATGACGATGTGTTTGTGATTTCTATTGTTTTGCGCTCTCTTTGAGATTCTTGTTCTCCTATAAAATGTCATCTTCCCATTCTGTCTGCAAATTTCACAGTAAGGATGCTCCTTAAAGTATGCGTTACGGATACGCGACCAGTTGTTTCCATATCTTTTCTTATGTTCAGGATTGCGCTCGTATTTATTATATAAAGAAGTAGTAAGCTTCTTATGCTCATCACAGTACCTTTCACTTGTCAGCTTAGGGCACCCAGGGTAAGAGCAGGGATGCTTTGGCTTATATGGCATGTGTACTCCTCTTTTTGTTTTGTCTTTGATATAAAAAAACTGCTCCGTAAATAATACAGAGCAGTATTGAAACCAATATTTTCTATTTATGATTATTTTGCAGGTACAAACTCGATTGTAGCAGTTCCTGTATTGGCCTCTAGCTTAATTGTCGATTCCTTTCTTCCAACAATTGAATCAATTGTGTCTGGTCTGGTTGGTTTGTATCCATTTGTGTTATCTTGGATTAATTTAACATTATCCAAAAACTTATTGTTTTTTACTGTACCAGCTCCACATCCAATGATTCCACCAATATCTCTGTAGGCTTTTACTGTAATATTTTTTACAGTGCAACCTTCTACTAAATCACCATCTACCATATAACCGATGATTCCGCCAGCCTTGTCACCATTATCGTATTTGCCTGAATCCAACAATTCTGGAATTGATGTTATTGAACCACCATCAATATGGCAATTCTTTATTTCCATTCCGGTATTTGCTGAAGAATAGCCAACAATGCCTCCTGCATAGTGGTAGCTTTCAACAGCGATATCCTTGAGAGTCAAATCATGTACTTTTCCTGTAATACTGCCAAATAGACCTGCAGTTGCATGATCTTTTGTCTTTGACACAGCCTTCATATTGCTGATTACTTTATTGTTTCCTTTAAAAGTACCAGCAAATGTCTGGCCTGGATATGAAACTACATTTCCTATTGGAGTCCAGTCGTAATTCCCCAAGTCAAGATCGTTTTCCAATGTTATGGTTTTTCCTTCGAATCTGGTTCCTTTGTTGACAAGTTGTGCAAGTCCTGCAAGTTCAGAAGCCTTCTTGATTGTGAACTCTGGTTTCGTTTCATCGTACCAGCTCGAATCTACTTCTTTTCCATCCCATACAGTCTCATCTCTTTCCCAAGTTGCCTTCAATGTGATGTCGGTTGTAACAGCTTCTTCAAAAGAGAAAGCTTTTCCATCGAGTTGCCACTCAAGGAATTTGTATCCTTTCTTGGTTGGATCAGCAGGCTTTGCTACCTTTTCACCCTCTATTACATCAACAGGTGCAATCTCTGAGCCACCATCAGACTTGAAGGTTACAGTATATGTTTTAACTGCCTTAGCATCATCACATGAGATGACTAAAGTAATAGCCATAAGGATGGCAATTCCGTACAAAACTAGTTTTTTCATATTCCACCTCTTTGTATTCATTTAAGAAAATATTAACACAGAGAGGGGGCCTTGCAAGGGAAGAATAAGGAGGATTGGAAAAAAGAAAAGGAGCAAACCCTTAAGGCTGCTCCTTGCTCTGACCGCTGTCCTCGAATCGGATTCCCACGATTCCAAGCCTGGTCTGTATCTTCTCTCCGGTTCTGGCATAAAGACGAATCGTTGTCGTGGAGATGTTCAGATGCGGAACCGCACTGTTGAGGCTTGGGAATCTTTCCTCTCTTCCATCTTCTGTCGTTACGACTATCGGGTGTGCGCTCATCTTCCATCTCCATCGGAATACCCAGCACTCATATTGCCGGGCTCATATGTTTTTCCGATTATAGTGTATTTCGAAGCGGCTACTGCACACAAGTGAAGTTTACTGCAAAGTGATGGAATAATATGCGTGAAAAAAAATATGGAGCTCTAAAAAAAGAACCACATCAAAGAGAGAAAAGAAACACCCCAGGACAATAACATGGAGGTCACGTCTAGGGGTGATGATAAAAAATGAAAGCATACACCAAGGGGCTTCACTAAAAGCTTAGACCCGAACCTTGATTAAAGTAAGGATAATTACCTAATCCAAGGAAATGGGAAAAAGTTAATTAATCACTGAGCCTTATTTTTTTATAGGGCCATCGGTGCAGGTGATGGTGTAGTCACCAGTGTTAGCGTTCCAACCACTTCCTTTTTTTATTTCGTTCCATTGAGCTTTGGTTCCATGATAAGTGATTGAAATGAGTTGAAGCAAACCCAGAAAGCCCCGTCGCCGATGGTAGCGCAATACTGAAGCATTGATCCTGACTAACTATTTTCATACTTCTCCTTATTCATACAGAGATAGCGAGAAAAGCCGAAGATGTTAGAACAAAAATAAAGCCCCCGAAAAAAATCGGAGGCGTAAAAGATGAATGAATTAGTTTTAATTTATTGAGGTTTTTCCATCGGTGCATTGGATTTCTTTGGTCTTAATACTAACAGCCCAACCACTTTCTCTAGTTATATCTTCTTTCCAGGCTTCTATGGTTCCTTGATAAATGATTGTCTCAAGACTGGAGCAATTCCAGAAAGCACTTTTGCAGATTTTAATGACTGAGGATGGGATGGTTATCGATTTAATGGAAGTTAAAGTATCGAAAGCACCTTTGTCGATGGTGGTGACAGGATTTCCTTGATATTTTGAAGGAATAACTACAGATTGAGCATTCCTATCTTTACATTTTACAGAATAAGAAACCGAATCAGCTAGAAGATTAAAAGTTAATGGATTTTTTTCTAAAATTGCATATAAGGTTAGATGATTATTAGCTATTATTTCATCATTTTCTTTATAGCTTGTTCCAGTTCCATTTTTTTCTGTATTCCATTCTTTAAATAAATAGTCTTTATTAGAAAGCGCATCTCCACCTGGAATAGTAATCGTCTCTCCTGAGTATGCAGATATCGGACTAGGACATACTCCTTCTGCTCCATTGGAATCAAAAGTAAGTGTATATTTAGGATTTGTACTCCAAACAGCTTCAAGTACTAAATCTCCTATTGTACCTTTTTCGATTTTATACTCTGTATTTGGACTATTTTCTTGGTTTTTAATCCTCCATCCCAAGAATACATAATCACCTTTTTTCGGATTAGTTAGTGTAAAAGTTTCAGTCTCTATATTGTATGAAGAAGGATTTGATTCTCCTTCTTGGAGCTCTCCTCCATTAAGTTCATAAGAAATGGTATAAATATTAAGCTTCCATTGAGCATAAAGAACTAGATTGCCTTGAGCTGCAGGAGTAGAGCCTGGAGTAAATTTTTGACCTTTTCCATCTGCTTGTGTATTCCAAGAATCAAAATCATACCCATTTTTAACGAGCGTTCCATCATTTGCAGGGACTGTAAAACTTTGACCTTCAGTAACTTCAATAGCTACCGGAACTGACCCCCCCCCAGCACCATTTCCATCAAATTTTACCGTATATATATTTTGGGGCACACTAGGATCACATGATACAAAAATTAGTAAAGATAAAATTGCAACTAAAATCAAATGAAAAGAAAACTTCTTCATACAATACCTCCATACCTTTTTACTATAAGTTTTGTACAATGGTTATTCGTAGTCTGTCAGGGTTAAATTGATTTGTGGGTCACAGAGAACTCCACACTTTCGAAGCTAGACCCCCACTAACCCGGTTTTAATTTTTTTTCTGCAAGAGTTGTATTCTTTATTATACAACATTTATTGTTTTTCTGTGTCTTGATTGTGTGCTACTATCTCCAAGAGTGGAGTTGGTATATGAAAAAAATCGGTTCTTCACGCAAAAGTCGGGGATTGGAAAAAGGGGCGGCACTGACATTGTCCATCTGGCAGCTTTGATGGGCGTTGTAAGGCGGAGTATGGCGTTGGCGGGCGTTGTATGGCGGAGTATGGCGTTGATGGGCGTTGTAGGACGCTGTGGGGTGGTGATGATTCAACGGTCTCCAAGAGCCCCAACGGCCGTGCAGGCCGCAGACGCTGAAATGTCAGCGTTTCGTGATGATGGTGAGTGTGGTGGGCATGGTGGGTGTGGTCGAATCTGTGGCGCATCTGTAGACGATCCGTAGCGATGGTTGCAATGGTCGCAAGGGTTCCAATGGTTCAGAAGGTTGAATCTGTGGCGCATCCGTAGGGTCTGTGGCGGTTGTGGCAAGTGTAGAATGTGTTACATCTGTAGCAGTTATAGCATCTGTCGCATGTGTTGCATCCGTGGCGGTTGTGGCATCTGTTCCACGAGGGCTTACGGGACGCACGGGGCGCATGGGGCGTACGGGACGCATGGGGCGCACGGAAAGCTTACGGATTCATTTGGTTCCTTCTCATGAGTTGCATTTCAGCGCCTCCATAAAGAAGGGGCAATCCCCGAGAAAAACGGAAGAGCCAAGACTAAAGCGTATTAGTAAGCATAGTGGGTGTAGTGGGTGTAGTGAGCTTAGTGAGTATAGTGAGCGGAAAAATGAAGATTCAAAGTCCAAGGGCTTGCAGCACATGAGAAACGAGACAGTCCACATTGTAGGCTTCGTCTATCCCCACAAGGGGCTTGCCACTTGGAGACGGCCTTTATCATGTTTCTGAACACCAAGGACTCCATTGAAGAGGCCAACGCCACAAACCGCATGGTCAGAACCATGCACTCGGATGGAGTGCCAATGGAAGAGATTTCCCAATACGCTTCGATTCCAGTGGAACAGGTTGAATCGATATTGAAAAACTGACCTTTTGAGCAGTGGATCACCATATTGATTCACGGCATCTTTATAGCGAATATCGAAGAACGTCATTTGAATTGCCAGCGTTTCTTTCAAAAAACATAAAAGCCGCTGCAGCAAAAAACTACAGCGGCTTGTGAACCAATGAATTAAAAATCAATGATATTGGCCTAGGACACGTCCTAAAGCGTCATTACATCCTGCCGCCCATGCCTGGATTTGCAGCTGGTGCTGGCTCTGGAGCGGGGATGTCAGTGATTGCACACTCGCTTGTAAGGATGAGGGCTGCAATGCTGGCTGCGTTCTGGAGAGCACTTCTTGTGACCTTGACAGGATCTATGATACCTGCAGAGACCATGTTGACCCACTTGTTGCCGTTTGCATCGTAGCCAACGCCCTGCTCGCTGTTCTTGCACTTGTCGGCGATGATTGCACCGTCTTCACCTGCATTCTCTGCAATCTGGCGCATTGGCTCTTCAAGAGCTCTGCGAACGATCTTGTAACCAATCTGCTCCTCGTCTGTGAGGGTTGAAAGGTCGTAGGACTCCATCTTCTTTGCTGCCTGTGCAAGGGCTACGCCACCGCCAGGGATGACACCCTCTTCGATTGCCGCACGTGTTGCGTTGACAGCGTCTTCGACTCTGTGCTTGCGTTCCTTGAGCTCGACCTCTGTAGGTGCACCAACGTTGATGACCGCAACGCCACCGGCGAGCTTTGCAAGGCGCTCCTGAAGCTTCTCGCGGTCATAGTCGCTTGTAGTGTCTGCGATCTGCTTCTTGATCTGGCCAATTCTGTCCTTGATGTCCTCGGCCTTGCCAAGACCATTGATGATCGTGGTGTTCTCTTTCTCGACCTTGACGCTCTTTGCTCTACCAAGCTGTGAAAGCTCTGCATTCTCAAGCTTCATGCCAAGCTCTTCGCTTATGACCTGACCGCCTGTAAGGATAGCAATGTCCTCGAGCATGGCCTTTCTTCTATCACCAAAGCCAGGAGCCTTGATTGCACACACATTGAGTGTTCCTCTGAGAGAGTTCACAACAAGGGTTGTAAGGGCTTCGCCGTCTACGTCCTCTGCGATGATGAGAAGAGGCTTGCTTGTCTGGACAACCTTCTCAAGAACAGGAAGGAGCTCCTTCATGGAAGAAATCTTCTTGTCATAGATGAGGATGTAAGGATCGTCCAGAAGAGCCGTCATGGTCTCGCGGTTGTTCGCAAAGTATGCCGAGATGTAGCCACGGTCGAACTGCATTCCTTCTACGAAATCGGTTGTGGTCTCAATGTTCTTGGACTCTTCGACTGTGATGACACCGTCCATTCCAACCTTCTCCATTGCACTGGCGATCTCTTCACCAATGACTCTGTCGTTGTTTGCAGAGATGGATGCAACCTGTGCAATCTCTTCCTTCTCGCTAACGGCCTTTGCATTGGTCTTGATCTCTGTGATTGCATCGGAGACGGCCTTGTCTATACCACGTCTGATTCCCATTGGGTTGACACCTGCGGAAACGCTCTTCATACCTTCCTTGGTGATAGCCCAAGCAAGGACTGTAGCTGTTGTGGTTCCATCACCTGCGACATCGTTCGTCTTGGAAGCGACTTCCTTGACAAGCTGTGCGCCCATATTCTCAAACGGATCTTCAAGTTCAACTTCACGTGCAACTGTGACGCCATCCTTTGTAATCATTGGAGCACCATACTTCTTGTCAAGAAGAACGGTCCTTCCCTTTGGTCCCAAGGTCGTCATAACCGCCTTGGCAATCTGTTCCACGCCGGAGACCAGTGACTTTCTGGCGTCCTCACTGAATTGAAGCTGCTTTGCCATAAAATTTATCCTCTTTTTCATTATATGTTTCTATATCCGGCCCGCATACCGCCGACCAATCCCAAAGATACAAAAGAATCATCCAGAAATCAAGTAAACGCTAGAAAACTAGAAAAGAATCGAGGCCATCCCAAATGCGAACACGGACGAGAACACATTCGAAAGGAGGTTCACCATGTCGTTGTCCACCCAACGCACACCCTGCACGAGCTCGAACGGTCTGCCGTCTTTGGAATCCTGTTCGGTCAGCATTCCAGTGTCTGGATCCCTATAGCGGGCCTGAACGCACGCACCTAGATACGAATCCACAACGCTTCCAACGAAACCCGTCAGGCATATCACGCTTGCAGCCACCAAACCCTCCTTCACGCCAAACAGCACGAACCAGCATAGCCCGATGATGATGGAGGAAACGAACGCAGCAACCGTTCCAAGAAGCGTGACGCCGCCTGAAAGCCCTTTTGGAACAGGAGTGAATGTCCTTATCGATACTGGAGGATTCTTGCTTAACCTTCCAATCTCACTGGCAAAGGTATCGGCTGCAGCCTCAGAAATGGAAGCTCCAAACATCACAAGAGCCGGAAAGCTTCCGCACACATACCATATCAACCCTGCAACCATTGCCATGAGGCCGTTTGCAAGGACCTGCATCAAGTCTCGTCTTGAGCCTTTCTTCTCGATGATTCCAATGGAAGCCTCTCCAAAGGCCTTGGCTTGGATACGCTTTGAGACCTTCCCAACGACATTGGCCCCAACGAAGAAAAGAAGGAGAAGCAAAAGCCCCTCCACTTGTGTCGTCCATAGGACAACGACCCCCATTGTTGCCGCAGCAATGGCCCCACTTGGGTCAAGAGAGCGTTTTTTCAAGGCAATGAGAGCAAAGACGACCATCGTGGATACCACAACCACCAAAGGAAGCGGCCAAGCAAGGCCAAAGAGCCACGTATCTATACGTTCTACAAGTCGTCCTACAGCACCCATACCAACCTCATCACAGCAGCTGCAACATATATCACAAGTGGAACCGTCACGTTGTCCAATCCAGACAGAGTGTATGCTTCAGCAAAAGTGGATGCCAAAGCGGCAAGAAGTCCAAATACAATTGCGAGACCAATCCCGGAATCTCCAAGAAGGACATTTAGAAGAACGAACGAAACAAGAACCACAAGGAACATGGTCAAAGAACCTTCGACTGTCTTGCTCCTGTGCTTGGAGGCATCGCTCCCGCCCTCTCGCAGAGAACACAGGCCATGCCTTCCAAACCTCATTCCAACAAGAGCGGCAAGCCCGTCCCCATAGCCCATTCCAATGAGGGCACAACCAACGCACAGTTCGTCACCAAAGCCAAAGTCCGCAAGGACTATGAGAAGCACGACTGACAGCGGATAGTAGACCATCCCCCAATTGCGCTTGTTCGAGGTCTGGTCGAACAGAACCCCCATGGCTCCCGTCAAATTGAAGACTGCATTGACGACAGCGAACGAACACAGGCCAACAATGGCCCAGAATGAACGCTCAAATACGAAATAGTAGATGAAGAACCAATTGGAGACACCAATGTGCACGATCTTCCTTGCAATCTCGGGGTATAGAGAACCTCCATTTGCATTGGAACAACGGGAGCGGCCCCTTCCTATGCGGACAACAAGCAAAGCAAGCAGTCCGCATAGGCCAATGAGACATACAGAGAAGACTATGCCAAGGACATCACCATGCACGGCCTCCGCCTCCTCCAAATCCACCGCCGGAGAAACCACCGCCGCCAAAGCTGCTGCCGCCTACATGGGCGCCAGGATTGGACGAACTGGAGGTCTTTGGAATTGCAGCGGCAGGAACGACACGCGACATGCGCGAAGCCATCCTTGAGAAATAGTACACATCAAATGCCGTAGGTCCGTTGTACCAGGTTGCAGGAGGAATCGTAATGCCCTTGAACTTGTTCGCCCACGAGTCCTCAAGACCAAGGACGACGGCATAGCCCAACACATGGTAGTAGACCATGGGGTCCTCGTCTATGAGCATTCTGAGCACGGACATCTCAACCTTGTCT
>OKSW01000594.1_pt1 | contig 13774 bp, 6 predicted proteins | sample 1606351 | NCBI WGS metagenome assembly OKSW01 (sample SAMEA3879565, study PRJEB24766) | human gut metagenome | biome: human-associated habitat; feature: feces | place: USA | collected 1985/1987 | reverse complement strand
CCGCCGTAAATATCGGCGTTTTGGAAAATAAACCCGCGGCGTTTGCACAGCGATACAAGCTGATCCATTGTTTTAGCAACCATTTTCTAAATCCTTGTCCATAAAATATTGATTAAATTTTAACTTATTTGTTGTAGTATAATTAAATTCAAAAAGCAAGGGAGATAATACAAAAATGGCTAAGAATTCAACCAAAGTCGCTTTGATTTATGACTTCGACGGAACGCTGAGCACCTGCGACATGCAGAACTACGGCCTGATTCCGGAACTCGGCATGAAACCGAAAGCCTTTTGGAAAAAAGCCAACCAATGGTCTGTCGACAACTGTGCCGATCAGGTTACCGGCAGTATGTATTACTTTACCAAAACGGCCAAAGAAAAAGGCGTCAAGCTGACGAAAGAAAACTTTTTTCGCTGCGGGCAGAACATTGAATATTTTGAAGGCGTCGAAACCTGGTTTGAGCGGATTGACCGCTTTGGCGCGGCTTTGGATCTGGAAATCGAACATTATATCATTTCCGCCGGATATGAAGAAATTATCGCGGGCTGTTCCATCCGCAAATATTTTACCGACGTATTCGGCTGCAGCTATGCTTATGACGAGGACGGCTGCCCGGTCTGGCCGGCCAGGGTTGTTAACTATTCGACCAAAACCCAGTATCTTTCCAAAATCAACAAAGGGCTCGGCAAACTGGAAGACCGCGCCGTCAACGAATTCATGCCTGACGACGAACGCCCGATACCGTTTACACGAATGATATATTTCGGCGACGGAATGACCGACATTCCGTCCATGCGACTGGTCAAAGAAAGAAACGGCAACGCCATCGCCGTCTATACGCCAAAAAGCAAAAACAAAAAACAGGCGGTCAAACTGCTTTCCGACGGCAGGGTCAATTTCGCCCTGCCCGCCGATTACCGCGAAAACAAGGATATTGACAAGGTTGTTAAAACCATTCTGGATAAAATCGCAACGGAACGGGACCTGGATGAACTCAAAGCCCGCGAGGAAAAGAAGAAAATAATCAAAAGGACCAAATAAAATGCTTGCAATAATGGATTTTTTAGCATAGATATAGAGCAAATAATTCCAAAAACGCCTGCCTAAGCATTTTAGCATTATTGCGGCTGCCGGCAGAAATGGTTTGGAGTTGTTTTAAACGGCATTTTTTTAATGGGGTGTCGCCAAGTGGTAAGGCATCGGCTTTTGGTGCCGACATTCGTAGGTTCGAATCCTGCCACCCCAGCCACAGTTCAAAAATCGTCAGAAATGGCGATTTTTTTCTTTTATTTTCAATGTTCGCAAGTTCCAAAATTAAAATTTCATAGCGGCATATTTTAGAATTAATTTAATGATTTATACAGAAGCCGTCCCGAATAAAAAATATCCGGGGCGGTTTCGTTTGGGCGGTTTAACGCCAGATCTCCGGCTCTTACATTTGCTTACGCTCTGTTCGCTCCGAAGATGACATTTTTGCGTCAAAATAAATTTTGACAAGTCTTCCTAAAACTTATACTTAGCGTTAATCAAGCCTGTATGGTCTTGGTAATCCTGACGGAATTTACCTTCATAGCCAAGCGAGAGTTCGATATTGTCGTTGACTTCCGCTGTTACACCGGCACCAAATTCCATTCCGAAACGGTCAAGAGCTTCACCGTCAACCGCATAAGCCGAACCGTTAGCCAAGGTTACGACCGAATTAACATCATCATTAAACAGGTCGTAAGTCGCGGCAATTCTGGCTTCCGGTTTGATGTTCATACCATTGGACAGCTCAAAGTTCTTGCTGACCTTTGCTCCGATGACACCGGTCAAAATATCGCTGTCATTGCCGGAAACTTTTTGGTCGGCAGAATCTTTATAAGCATCCTGTTTGATATGAACGTAACGCAAACCGGCTTCCGGCGTAATACCTAAGCCGTTGACATTCATATCGTAACCGGTCATTGCCTGCAAGCCGAATGTTTCAACATCGTAGTCTGCTTTAACGCCAACTCCGGCAACACTCTTCTTTTCTTCATAGTCAGACCAGCCATAGGTCGCAATACCATTTACATACCAGTTGGATGGTTTATACTCACCATACAGGATGGCCGTATGTGTATCAACATCCGTATCACGCATGAAACCATCAATATCGGTAGTGGTATAAGCATAACCGATACCAACCTTGGTATCATCGGTTACAAACTTCTCGGCACCGAAGGCTATACCGTTAGAATCTGCATCAAACCCCTTCGCCTTGGATGTATCGTCCAGTTTGGATTTGTTGAACAAGCCCTGAACCCACATTGCACCGCGTTTGAAGATATTGTCGCCAGAAGCCATACCTTCGCCACCAGTTGAGATTGAACCACCGGTTAAACGGGTTGATACAGCACCAAAGACCTGATTAGCTGTTTCGGTTTGGGTCTTCTGAACCATTGGTGCAACTTCCGGAGCAACCGCCGCCAAAGCGTCAACATAGGCTTTCTGCTCGGCAGCATTTGTGCTGTTGGAAAGCTGTGCCAATTTTTCTGTAACTGCGGCAGCAACCGGAGAGCTGGTTGAAGCACTGACGCTGTCCCATGCCTCGGCTGTTCCGGCATTGTTGGCTGAACCGCCGGCATCGGCAACAGTATCAGCCGCGGAAGCAACAGAAGTAACCTTAAATGTCCCGTCGCCATTGTCAACAAACTCGTAACGGGAATTTTGGCTCAGGTTGGCAAACTTGCCTTCAACCTCTGCTTCGGCGGAATCAGCCCCGTTAAACAGTTTTAAGGTTGTTGTTTCGCCTTTGGCCAAAGCGGCACCGTTTAAGGTCATATTTAAATTTGTACCGTTTTCGCTGATTTTGATATAATTGGCTTTGATTTTGCCGTAGGTATCTTTATCGGTTACGGTAAAGGCCAAAGTTGAATTATCGGCAAAAATGACACCTTCGCCATCGGCTTTATCGCCGGTTGAATGCAGTGTTTTGTCGCCGATATCCAGCGTTGCGCCATTGCCGACCTGAACTGTCGTAATTGTATCAGTCGGCTCTTTGTCGAACAACAACGTACCTTTGTTAATGGCTAAAATGTCCAAGGCACCGATATTGCCGCTAATTGCATTATTTAAAGAGTGGCTGTTTTCAAAAATCAAGCTGACATCTTCAACATTACCGTCAATTTTGGCGTTTGAGTTCTGAAAATGAATTTTGCCGCGATCATCACCGTTAATATTGGCACTTAACGTTCCGGCCAGATTAATTCTGGTATCGTTATCATAAACATTAAGCGTAGCTTTCTGAGCCTGGCTCATATCTTCTGTAAACGCTTTGGCAAACAATGTAGAACCTGAAGCAATATTAAGCTCTGTCCCGTTGGCAATTTTTATATTGCCTACGGAAGATATTTCCGCAGAAGAGCCGCTGACATTTATCGTTCCGCCGGTAATATTGATATTGCCGCTTGCCGGTTTGCCGTCCTCGCTTTGATAATCACCGCCTCTTATTATTGACGAATCTTTAAGAGAGATTGTGCCGCCGCTGATATTTATATCACCGGTTTCACCGTCATGGAATATTGCGGAACCGTTTTCCAACATAAACTCTCCGCCGCTAATATCCAAATCGCCGGAATTTTCACGTCCCAAAGAACTTTCATTCATCTTAAACGTACCGCCGGAAACGGTCATTGCAGCACCTTTCTGGGAATTACCTTCTGCTGACGCGGCCGGATAAGTGCTGATGTTGGAATTATTCATTTCAAACGTACCGCCGGAAATATTAAATTTGCTGCCGTCATCAGCATTGCCATATATAAAGATTTCGCCGGTATCCAACTTTATTGAGCCGCTGCTGATGTCTGCTTCTTTAGCGTTCAGCGTTGATCGCCATTCAGCTTCATTTTCCTGTTTCAGCGTCAGTTCTCCGCCCGTTTGGGTATATTTGCCGTCAACAAACATAAAAGGCTTTTCTGTCTCATTTGTCGCATCTGAATTGATTACCGATAAAGAGGCATCATCTGCTAAAGAAACATTGCCTTCAACTTTCAAAGTATTGGAAACATCAACTTCCTCAGCTTCCGGTTCTACAATAGCCTGAGTTTTTACATCTAATGAGGCCGTTCCTGATAAATTTATGTCTCCCGGGTGTGAAACCTGAGTATCCGAGCGCTCTACAACATAGCTTCCCGATGTTAGATTGGTTGCATCCGCCGGAAGATTTTCTGCAAAAGCATTATGGCCGCAAGTCAGCGCCACCAATGCCGTCGTAATTAAGAGTTTATTTTTCATACGATTAAACATCCTTTGTTAACTAGTTAAACAAAACCCACCGTTCATAAAGAAAGGCGGGCGGATGTTCGAAAACCGTATATAGCTAAACGGCTCGGCTTATTTGGCTGAGCCTTATTCACCGACATCCGTCCAAGTAGAATCAGAAGTCGGCACAATTTAAAGTCGTGTGCACACGACTAGCTATATAAAAGGGTTTTCGACGCCCTAAGCAGCGAACTGCTCAAACTTACTTTATAAGGCATATTCATTAGAATCAAGCTAAATCATCAAAAACCCTCTGGAATTTAAATAAATAAGCCGGTATGATGTATTTATAAGGGATTAGAATTGATGTTAAAACTAATTGATTGAGGGCTACCGTGAAAAAACTGCTTTCTTTATTAATAGTTTTGTTTTTGGTATCCCCAGCTTTGGCGGCAGACAGTCAAACGGTGGTTATGAATACCAAGACTTATATTTACCATCACCCAACCTGTAAATGGGCAAAACGCTGTACCCAAAACTGTATTAAAACCACCAAACAGAAAGCCCAAGCTCAAGGCGCAAGGGCCTGTAAAGTCTGCGGCGGATAAACTTATCATATAATTTTTTATAGGGCAAACAATCTGGCCGGATTATTCCGTTACATAAAGATTTGGCCGTTTTACCGGCAGAATTGCTAAGCAAGCAGCAGAAGGATGAGTATTTTGTTTTAACAAACCTGATTATTGCGACAGAACGCGACAACAAAAGCGGATATGAAAGGAAGCTAAATTTTGCAAACAAAACCTTGGTTCTGACGGCGTTGACACCAAAATCAACAAAGACGTGTTTGATAAGGAAAGAAATTATTGTTCATATTGAAAAACAAATGATTTTTTATAATTTTGTTGCAAAAATTTCAACCTAATATAAACTGTTTTCAATATCGTTAATAGTATATCATAAAAAGTGCTATGAGTAGTTTGAATTTTACATTATTACAAGAAAAAACGCCGCAGTTGTATCAAATTGCAGCTTTTGCGGAAGAATATGTATATTCTGACCCTCAATCATCAATAGCTAAAGCACGCTTATTTGCAGAACGAATCACAACTATTCTTTACAAAGCATATCGTATTGAAGTACCGCAAGCATCTTCTTTTGTAGATTTGTTGCAAAATGAAGAATTTAGAAAGCAAGTACCTTCTGTTATCTTACATAAGTTGAATTTTATCAGAAAAATAGCAAACGGAATCGTGCATGGTGGCGATGCCAAATCTGCTCAGGCATTACAACTTTTGCAAGAAATTTACGAAGTTTCAAAATGGTTTGCGGCTATTGCTTTAGGTGTAAAAGCACTAGATTACCCTGATTTTACAGCGCCAAAACAAAAAAAACAAATTATCAACGAAGAAAAAATAGATGCAGCTAACATTAAACTTCAAAAAACATTAGATGAACTTGAAAAATTAAAATTAGAATTAGCGGCAGTTAAAACAGCTAAAGAAAGTAACAAAATTGCCGTTGATGAACTAAAATATTCAGAAGAACAGACACGTAAGCATTTGATTGATGCAATGATCCGTGCTGCTCATTGGAATATATCAACGGATGGAAGTAACACTGATGAGGTCGGTCAAGAAGTCGAAGTAGATAATCAACCGACCCCAACAGGCAAAGGAAGATGCGACTACGTTTTATGGGGAAAAGATGGATCTCCATTAGCAGTGATAGAAGCAAAAAAAACTTCAAAAAATGCAGATAAGGGTAAAAAACAAGCTTCTTTATATGCAGATGCTTTAGAAAAACAATACGGAAAGCGTCCGGTAATTTTTTATACAAACGGTTTTGAAACTAAAATTTGGGATGATGCCAATAAATATCCACCAAGAACCGTTTGGGGAATTTATTCTCGCGATAGTTTGGAAAGATTAATTTATCAAAGAGACAAAGGCGATATTGCCACAGCCCAACCAGATCCAAATATTACAGGTCGAGATTATCAGATTAGAGCTATTAAAGCTGTTTGCGAAACTTTTAGCAAAAAGCAAAGAAAAGCATTAATTGTTCAGGCAACAGGAACCGGCAAAACACGAGTTTCTATTGCGTTAAGCAAGTTATTGCAAGATACGGGATGGGCAAAGAGAATTTTATTCTTATGTGACAGAAACGCTTTGGTTAAGCAAGCCAGTCGTAATTTTAACACTCTTCTAAATTCTGTTCTGTCTTCGGTTTTAAAAGGTAGTAAAGACCAGTATGCAGATATTGTCTTTTCGACATATCCTACAATGATGAATCAATATGCAAAATATAACGTTGGTTATTTTGACTTAATTATTGCAGATGAATCACACCGTAGTATTTATAACGTATATGCTGATATTTTTAAATATTTTGATTGCTTGCAAGTAGGACTGACAGCAACGCCGGTTGATTTTGTAAATCGCAATACGTTTCAGCTTTTTAATTGTGAGGAAGGAAAACCAACCTTTTATTATTCTTTGGAAGAGGCAATCGAACAGGGATATTTGGTGGATTATGTCGCTTATCGATATGACACACAGTTTTTGCGTAAAGGGATTCACTATAACCAACTAAATCCAGAACAAATAAAAGACTTGGAAGAAAGCGGTGATATTGATAAAGAATTGTCGGTTGAAGCCAGGTCTATTGACACACAGGTAATGAATAGACCAACAACCAAGCTGATTATTCAAAATCTTATGGAAAAAGGCATTAAAGATGCTGATGGTCAGACTATCGGCAAGACCATTATTTTTGCCCGCAATCATGATCACGCGGCTTTTATACTTAGCATCATTGATGAGATGTATCCGCAATATGGCGGCAAGATAGCAGCCGTTATTGATATATATGATGGTCGAGCAGAAAGTTTAATTGATGATTTTTCAGATAAGGATAGTCCTCTTAAAATAGCCATTTCTGTTGATATGATGGACACCGGCATTGATGTGCCGGAAGTTGTAAATTTGGTATTTGCGAAGCCGGTAAAATCTAAAGTTAAGTTTTGGCAGATGATTGGCCGCGGAACCAGATTATGCAAAGATTTGTTTGGCCGGGGAAAAGACAAACTATATTTTAAGATTTTTGATCATTGGCAGAATTTTGCTTATTTTGAGCAAGACGATAATAAAAAGAAGCAGATTAAAGCTCCTGAACAAAAGTCTTTAATGCAGAAGATTTTTGAAAATCGCATGGAAATATGCAAATTGGCACAATCTCAACAAAATTCTGATATTCAGCAACAGATGGTTGACCAACTTTCAGATATGATTAACCAGTTGCCTGAAAATAGCATATCTGTAAAAGAAAAATGGAAAGAAAAGCGTTTTTTTGCTAAAAAAGAAAATCTGGATTTTACAAAAGCAGATATGGAAGTTCGCTTAAAGGCAGATTTAGCCAAATTGATGCAGTGGATTGATATTCAGGGTCATGCTCCAAGTTTTCGCTTTGATAATTTGGTTACGGGCATAGAGAAGAGTATGTTACAAAAGAAGCCTTGTGAAGATTTGCAGCAAAAGATGATAGAAAAGGTTGCTTTGCTGCCGACAAATTTACATAAGGTTGCAGCAAGACAAGAAACTATAAATAAGGTATTGTCGTCTGAGTTTTGGCAAAATGTAACCTTTGCGGGTTTGGAAGAAATACGTCAGGATTTGCGTGATTTGATGTATTTGGCAGAAGATGACGGAAATCAGGTTTTGCCACCGAGAATTTTGAATATTTCGGAAGATGAAGGTCAAATTGTATTTGAGCGGGTGAAAAAGCTCTATCCTAAGGGATTAGACGCATATAAACGTCAAATTACCGATATTTTGCAGAATATCATAGATACTGAGCCGGTTATTCAAAAAATAAAATCGGGTCAAGGTCTAACCGGTAAAGATTTTGAGCAAATCTTATCTTTGATTATGGTACAAAATCCGTCTTTAGATAAACAAACTTTGCAAGAGTTTTTCCCATCTACGGAAAAATTGGAACAAGTTTTAATGACCATTTCAGGCATGGATGAGACTTATATCAAAGCCAAATTTGCTGATTTTGTGCAAAAATATCATTTAACCGCAAGACAAAACCAGTTTTTATCAATGTTGCAAAACCAGATTATCGCCAATAATGGCATAAATTTTGCAAGATTATATCAAGCCCCGTTTACATCGCTGGATAAAGACAGCATCGACGGCGTATTTAGCAGTGTCCAAGCAGATGAACTGTTTGAGATTTTGGATAATTTTAAGATTGAAGAGACAAGAGCCGAATAATGACTTATCAAGAATTTAAGCAAAAAGTAGATGCATTGTGGGAAAAATTTTGGACAGGCGGTATTACGAATCCGTTGTCGGTAATTGAGCAAATTACTTATTTGATTTTTTTGAAAATGCTTGATGAGCAAGAAGATAAAAAGGCTCGTACTGCTAAACTTACGCATAAACCTTACAAAACAAATTTTCCTAATTTCAAAATCAATCCTTTTGATAAAAATTCTCCCAAAATTAAAGGGGAAGACGTTCGTTGGCGTAATTTAAGACAAAAAAGCGGAGATGACTTATTAAATACTATGAGAGATAAAGTCTTTCCTTTTTTGAAACAATGTGATTTTTCTAATACCAAAGCCGGAGCATATTTGAAAGATGCTTATTTATTGATTAACAAACCGTCTTTATTGAGTGCCGCTATCAATGATATTGACGATCTTCCTTTGGAACAAGATGATATTAAAGGCAATTTGTATGAATATCTGTTAAGCAAGCTTTCAACAGCCGGCATTAACGGACAATTCAGGACACCAAGACACATCATCAAGATGATTGTTGAATTGGTTGATCCTAAAAAAAATGAGCGTATCGCTGACCCAATGTGCGGTACCGCCGGTTTTTTGGTAGCGGCATTAAATCATATTTTGCAGAAAAACAGTTCCGCTTCAGGGCAAATAACCGATGATTATTATGCCGGTGATTTGCTTTCTGATGCCGATCGTAAATTTATGCAAAAGGAAATGTTTTATGGTTTTGACTTTGATGCCAGCATGTTACGTGTTGCTTCAATGAATATGATGCTTCATGGTATAGAAAATCCAAATATTTTTTATCAAGATGCTTTTTCGCAAAACTTTTATGAACGTAATCCGAAACAAGCTAAATCTTATTTTGACGTGATATTAGCCAATCCGCCGTTTAAAGGCTCTTTGGATTATGATGACGTTTCGTCTGATTTGTTGAGCAAGGTCAGAACTAAAAAGACCGAAGTTTTGGCTGTTCCGTTCTTTTTAAGACTTTTAAAATTAGGTGGCAGAGCCGGCATTATTGTTCCGGCTGGTATTCTTTCCACAGAAAATGAGGCGTATAAACAAGCCCGTAAGCTATTGGTTGAAAACAATCAGCTAGATGCGGTTATTACTATACCTTCTGGTGTGTTTAAACCTTATGCCGGCGTGGCAACGGCGGTTTTGTTGTTTGCCAAAGGCGGAAATACCGATAAAGTCTGGTTTTATGAAATGGAAAATTGCGGTTTTAGCCTTGATGACAAGCAAACGCCGATAGAGGATAATGATATTCCCGAGGTTATAGAATTTTACAAAGATAAAAGAGAAAGCAAAAAGTCCTTTAACGTGAGTAAAGAAGAATTGGTTGCTCAAGATTATTCGTTGTTGCCCTCTAAATATAAAGAAGTGGAATATAAGCCCCGTGTGTTTGAACATACCCCGCAAGAATATGTACAAATGATTATCGAATCAGAAAAGAAATCTTTGGCAATACTGGAAAAACTGCAAAAAATGCTGGAGGTAAAACATGGTTAATCAATTACCTCAAGGCTGGAAAGAAGTTCCTTTTAATAGTATTTTTGATGTGTGTAATTCGGGTAAAGAAAAAATAAAGCAATCAGAATATCTACCTAAGGCAGATGGTTTACTTCCCGTAGTAGATCAAGGGCAAAATTTGGTCTCGGGTTATTCAAATCAATTTCAAAAAGTTATCCTAGCAAAAGATAATCCTTTAATAGTTTTTGGCGATCATACTAGATGTGTGAAATATATTGATTTTGATTTTGTTGTAGGTGCTGATGGAACCCAACTAATTCGTACTAAAGAAAATACTTTGGTAAAATTAGGTTATTATCAATTAATGTCTGCTAATATCCCCAATAATGGATATAGCAGGCATTTTAAATATGTAAAAGAGCAAGCATATAAACTAATTATAGATAAAGATGAACAGAAGTATATTGTAGATACACTAGACGCAGTTGCAGAAATAATCAGATTGCGTAAAGAAAATATTCAATTAACCAAAGACCTTATCCCCATCATTTTCCACGAAATGTTTGGCGATCCAGAAAGAAAAATCTGTTTGGCAGATGTTGCAACAATAAAAGGAGGAAAAAGACTGCCTTACGGTGGACAACTGCAAGATGAAACAACTGTCCACCCATATATTAGAGTTGCGGACATGGTAAATAATACAATTAAGAAGGATGAATTAAAATATATATCAGACGTAATATATAATAAAATACAGAATTATACAATTTCTTCAAGAGATGTATATATATCTATTGCAGGAACAATAGGTCGAGTTGGACTTGTTCCTGATAATTTAGAAGGAGCCAATTTAACAGAAAATGCAGCAAAAATAGTTTTAAATGAAAATAAAATTAATAAGGTCTTTTTGGTGTATGAACTATTAACAGATGTTTTGCAATCACAGATTAAATCGCTTACTGTCCAAGAGAGTTTAAAAATATATTGTCCTCCATTATCAGAGCAAGAAAAATTTGCTGATAAAGTTGAACAAATTAATAAGTATATTGCTGCTCAACAAGAGGAATTAGAGCAGTTTGAAACTTTATTCCAATCTTTGTTACAAGAAGCTTTTACCGGTATTCTAACTTGGAAATATCCAAGAAAGGAAAGCAATGACTGATAAAACAATTAAAAAGGAAGAAATTAAGGGTATTCCAGAAGGAAGTATTGCTTTCCCAGAGACAGAAAAGTCTTATGCCATTGCAAAAGAAACCCTATGTCCTGTGTGTGGTGCTAAAGCCAAAGAATTTGTTAATTCACAAACTTTTGATGGTTTGAGACTAGATTGTCCTAACTGTGGCCGCTTCGACATCACACGCACATTACAAAATATTGCAGGCTTTAAAAACCTTTCTCAAAATGAAAAGAATAAAATCTCTACCTATCTTAAAGAATATTATACTGATTTTAATAAAGAATTTTTATTGCATTCTGTAAATTTTGCGCAAATTTCTTCAATCCCCGAGAATTTCATTGAAGAGGCCAGGCGGAGATACAGAGAAAAAGGAATATCTTATGATCGTTCACTTTATGAGTTTGCTCATCAATATAAAAATTTAAGGTTACCTAAAAAACTAGAACAATCTTTTCATGAACTAATCCAAAAGGTTGAAGAACAACTTCCTGCCGAACAATGTCGCACGAATGCAGTAAACGCTGAGTTGATGAAAAAGATTGTACAGTCAATTAAGGGTAATAACTATATCGTCGATTTAGCTGCTGGTTTAGGTGGTTTGGTTTGGCAACTTGATCATATTGATTGCATTCAAGATATTAATAGCGATATTTTAAAAGTAGCTGAATTTATAGCTCACCAAAACGAAAATTATAATGTTTCCGTACGGCTGTTGGATAGTATCAAAGAGCCTTTGCCCAATGAGGGAAAGGGTGTATTTTTGTTTGATCCGCCTATGGGATTACAGAGAGAAAAACCTCAGGAATGGGAACAATTTGAAAAAAGTTCTAGAGTTGGAATGGCGGAAGCCGGATCTGCGATTGCCGGATACAATCTTTTGTCAATATGGGATATTATTGGGAAAAACTATAAGAATACTTCTTCATATACAGAAATTCTATTTATTATTAACTTTTTACTCCGCGCAGCTGATGATGCATATTTTATTTGTTTGGTTCCAGAAACTTTTCTAACTAAAAATGAAAATGAATACAACAACCTAAGAGCCTATTTGATTAAAAATAGTTTGCTTGCGGTTATCAAACCTCCTGCATCTTCGGGTATTAATACTGTCGTATTGTATGGTCAAAAGAAACGAAAAAAAGATAATCAAGTAAAACTTATCACAACTAAGAAATATGATTACCAAGAAATAATTGATTATATTTTTGAAGATAAAGAGATTAAGAGCGAAGATATTAAATCAGATGTTCTTAATCCAACAGAAATCACAGAGCCGTATTTAATAAAAATGCCGGTTATTGTTGGTAGTAAGGGGTATGTATATATTCCTTCAGAAAAAGTTATTGGTGCAATAATTGAAAATGAAAATCTATTAAATGAAAAGAAAAAGCCAATTATTTCTAAGGAAATTTTACATCACAAAATATTTGTTGAAGAAAATAAAAAAGAAATTAAAGAAGATACAAAAGTTTGGTGGGGAAACGCAAAAGAACCACAAAAGTTACGAGAGGAGTTAAAAAATCAAGATTATTCAGATTTTCAGCTATGTATTCAACTGTTTTCTTCTTTAGGTTGTTTTAGAAAAGAAGAAGCAAAACAGGAGTTTGATATTTCTTTGTTTAATACATTTATTGATATGTCTTGTTTTTGCACCCTACTTGCGTACGGGATTGTTAGAAAAGAAGAAAATAAATATATAATTGATACGCGTAAACCTGAACAACAAAATTTTACACTGGAAGCAGACGATATAAAAAAGGCTTATGATATATATCTCAAACCAGATAAAAAAGGAGAGGCTTTTGTTTTGTTGGCTTATACAGATGAGTTTGTAAAAAAAATTTATTTTGATTTATGTCGGTATTATATTTCAGGTAAAGATCAAAACTCCACAGAGATTTATTCTTCAAAAAGAGCAGACATTTTAAGAGCTTTGAAAATATTAGAAAAATTAGGCTTGGTTAGGACACAAACGACAAATGATCAATTCATTTATAGTCATTATGTGCCTCGTTATTATTTTGAGGGGAAATGGATATATGACTGATAATCAATTAACTAAAATAGAAATTGATAATTATAAGGCATTTAATGGCTTTGTTATGAGATTGTGTCCCCAGGAAGGATTGAATCTGAATCTGTTAATTGGTCGAAATGGTTCCGGGAAAAGTTCTTTTTTAGATGCTTTAGCTGAAATTGGTTGTAACAATTTAACTTCTGCCCCTGATAAATCTGTTGATAATACAAGATTTAAATATACCCTAACACTTAACAAAAAAGACAAGGTAAATCAAACAGAGAGAAATGAAACTGGTTTATGGGATAAGGTTGTGCGTTTTTATACCGGTTATACTGAGCGATCCTTTGAAGAAGAAAATCAAAATATAATTTCTGGAAATTCAGAAACTTTCAGAAAGGCTCTTTGGGCTTATTTGGCTGGTGGTTTCAATACTCACGATGATAATTGGCATAAACTTATTAACTTGATTTTTAATAACAGTTTTACAAAAGAGCCAATAAACACACTTAAAATCAAAGCGTTATGGATAGATACTATTAATATTATTACTAAAGAATCGCTTGATGATGGCGA
>OKSW01000590.1_pt1 | contig 13838 bp, 11 predicted proteins | sample 1606351 | NCBI WGS metagenome assembly OKSW01 (sample SAMEA3879565, study PRJEB24766) | human gut metagenome | biome: human-associated habitat; feature: feces | place: USA | collected 1985/1987 | reverse complement strand
TAGAGCACTAGCCTTCCAAGCTGGGGGTCGCGGGTTTGAGTCCCGTTTTCCGCTCTGATTTTTTGCTGTTATAGCTCAGCGGTAGAGCACTTCCTTGGTAAGGAAGAGGTCCCGAGTTCAAGTCTCGGTAACAGCTCGGATGAGCATTAGATTATTCATTAATTAAATAAAAAGGAAAAAGCTATGGCTAAAGAGAAGTTTGAGCGTACCAAACCTCATGTAAACATTGGTACTATCGGTCACGTAGACCACGGAAAGACTACTTTGACTGCTGCTATTACTACAGTATTGGCAAAGAAGGGTTTGTCAGAAGTAAAATCGTTTGATCAGATTGATAACGCTCCCGAAGAAAAAGAGCGTGGTATTACTATCAATACATCACACGTTGAGTATGAAACTGCAAACCGTCACTATGCACACGTTGACTGCCCGGGACATGCCGACTATGTAAAGAACATGGTAACAGGTGCTGCGCAGATGGATGGTGCAATCATCGTGGTTGCTGCAACTGATGGTCCGATGCCTCAGACTCGTGAGCACATCTTGTTGGCTCGTCAGGTAAACGTTCCGCGTTTGGTCGTATTCTTGAACAAGTGCGATATGGTTGATGACGAAGAAATGTTGGAACTCGTTGAGATGGAGATGCGTGAACTGTTGGCAGCTTATGACTTCGAAGAAGATACTCCGATTATCCGTGGTTCTGCTTTGGGCGCATTGAATGGTGTACCTGAATGGGAAGATAAGGTAATGGAACTTATGGACGCTTGTGATACTTGGATTCAGGAGCCTGTTCGTGACGTTGAAAAGCCTTTCTTGATGCCGGTTGAGGACGTATTCTCTATTACTGGTCGTGGTACTGTAGCAACTGGTCGTATCGAGACTGGTGTTGTGAAAGTAGGTGATGAAGTTCAGATTCTCGGTTTGGGCGAAGACAAGAAGTCTGTGATTACCGGTGTAGAAATGTTCCGTAAGTTGTTGGACGAAGGTGAAGCTGGTGATAACGTTGGTTTGTTGCTTCGTGGTATCGATAAAACAGAAATCAAGCGTGGTATGGTAATTACTCATCCGGGGTCTATTACTCCTCACTCTGGTTTCAAGGCTTCTATCTACGTTTTGAAGAAAGAAGAAGGTGGACGCCATACTCCGTTCGGAAACAAATACCGTCCTCAATTCTATTTGCGTACTATGGACTGTACAGGTGAAATTCACTTGCCAGAAGGTACAGAAATGGTAATGCCGGGTGATAACGTGGAAATTACAGTAAACTTGATTTATCCGGTAGCCTTGAACGTAGGTTTGCGTTTCGCTATCCGTGAAGGTGGACGTACGGTAGGTTCTGGTCAGATTACTGAAGTTTTTGACTAATTTAAGGTCATCATAGGCTCTCCCCTAAGAGAGAGCCATTTACGGGAGTAGCTCAGTTGGTAGAGCACCGGTCTCCAAAACCGGGTGTCGGGAGTTCGAGCCTCTCCTCCCGTGCTAATAATAAAGAGTATGTTTAAGAAGATCTTTAAATATTGTAAGGAATCTTATGATGAGCTTGTCCATAAAACAACTTGGCCGACTCGTTCAGAACTTACTAACAGTGCAGTCGTAGTATTATCTGCTTCCCTACTCATTGCACTGGTTGTTTTTGCTATGGACTTCGTATTCCAGAGCGCAATGGAAGTTATTTATCCTAATTAAGTAGAGAGATGGCTGATACTGAAATGAAATGGTACGTTATGCGTGCCGTGAGTGGAAAGGAAAGCAAGGTGAAGGAGTACATTGATGCCGAAATTAAAAAAGGTGACTTTGGAAAATTCGTCTCTCAGGTGTTGATACCGACAGAAAAAGTAGTTCAGGTTCGTAATGGTAAACGTATCGTTAAGGAACGTAATCATTTACCGGGTTATGTGTTGGTAGAGGCGGCTTTAGTGGGTGAGATACCTGTATTGTTGCGTAATACGCCGAACGTATTGGGCTTTTTGGGTGAATCTAATAGTAACCCTACTCCGTTGCGTCAATCTGAGGTTAATCGTCTTTTAGGTGCTGTTGACGAAATGCAAGATGTACCTGAAGAAGTGTTGATACCTTATGCTGAAGGGGAAACGGTTAAGGTAACAGAAGGACCTTTTAGTGGCTTTTCTGCCGTAATCGAAGAAGTGAATAACGAAAAGAAGAAGCTGAAAGTAATGGTTAAGATTTTCGGCCGTAAGACGCCGTTGGAATTAGGTTTTATGCAAGTGGAGAAAGAATGATGCGTTTTGTTACGCGTATTGTTCTTGAATATCAAATTCAATAAATAACAAAAAAATGGCTAAAGAAGTTGCTGGATTAATCAAATTACAGATTAAAGGAGGCGCTGCAAATCCATCACCCCCAGTAGGTCCTGCTTTGGGTTCCAAGGGTATCAATATCATGGATTTCTGTAAAGCATTCAACGCCAGAACGCAGGAGAAAGCCGGTAAGGTGCTCCCGGTGGTAATCACCTATTATACTGATAAGTCATATGACTTTATCGTCAAGACTCCTCCCGTAGCAGTACAGTTGATGGAGATTGCGAAGTTAAAAGGTGGTTCTGCTGAACCGAACCGTAAAAAGATTGCTGAAATCTCTTGGGAGCAAGTGCGTACGATTGCTCAGGATAAAATGCCTGACTTGAATTGCTTTACAATAGAAGCTGCGATGAAATTGGTTGCAGGAACAGCAAGAAGTATGGGTATCACTGTAAAAGGAGACTTCCCGGGTTAATAATTAAAATCTTCAATTAAAATGAGTAAACTGACAAAAAACCAGAAGTTGGTCGTTGACAAGATTGAAGCAGGGAAAGCATACTCTTTGAAAGAAGCTTCTCAGTTGGTTAAGGATATCACGACAACCAAGTTTGATGCTTCCGTGGACATTGATGTACGTTTAGGTGTGGATCCCCGTAAAGCCAATCAGATGGTGAGAGGTGTTGTGTCTCTGCCAAATGGTACGGGTAAAGTTACGCGGGTTCTTTGCTTGTGTACTCCAGATGCTGAAGCTGCTGCTAAGGAAGCAGGCGCTGACTATGTAGGTCTTGATGAATATATCGAGAAGATAAAGGGCGGTTGGACTGACGTGGATGTCATTATCACGATGCCTTCAATAATGGGAAAAATCGGTGCCCTCGGTCGTGTACTCGGTCCTCGCGGATTGATGCCTAACCCGAAGAGTGGTACTGTAACTATGGATGTGGCCAAGGCTGTAAAAGAAGTGAAACAAGGTAAGATAGACTTTAAAGTAGATAAATCTGGTATTGTACACACTTCTATAGGTAAGGTTTCTTTTACTGCTGAGCAAATTGCACAGAATGCGAAAGAGTTTATTTCAACTATCAATAAGTTGAAACCTGCAGCCGCTAAGGGTACCTATATTAAGAGTATTTATCTTTCAAGTACGATGAGCCGCGGTATCAAGATTGACCCGAAGGCTGTTGAGGAAATTTAAAAAGTAATTGAATCATGAGAAAGGAAGATAAAGGTAATATTATAGCCCAACTTGGCGAAGTCTTGAATGAGTATGCTCATTTCTATCTGGTTGATGTGACGGGGTTAAATGCCGCAACGACCAGTGCGATGAGAAGAAAATGTTTTCAGTCTGAAATTAAAATGGTAGTTGTGAAGAATACATTACTTCACAAAGCTTTGGAAGCAGCTGAAACGGATTATACTCCTTTGTACGATTGCTTAAAGGGCACGACTGCTGTGTTGTTTGCAAATACGGCAAATGCTCCAGCAAAGTTGTTGAAAGATTTTGCTAAGGATGGAATGCCTGCATTGAAAGCGGCTTATGCTGAAGAAGGTTTCTATGTGGGTGCAGACCAACTCGAAGCTCTCACGGCTATCAAGAGTAAGGATGAAGTTATTGCCGAGATTGTGGCTTTGTTGCAATCACCGGCGAAGAATGTACTTTCTGCTCTTCAATCAGGTGGAAACACTATTCATGGAGTTCTCAAGACTCTCGGTGAAAGACCCGAATAATTTAAATTAGTATCAAACAAATAAAAAATAGAATAAAAATGGCAGATTTGAAAGCTATTGCTGAAGAATTGGTAAATTTGACAGTTAAGGAAGTTAATGAATTGGCAACTATCCTGAAGGATGAGTATGGAATTGAACCTGCTGCTGCAGCTGTTGCTGTTGCTGCTGGTCCTGCTGCTGGCGGTGCTGAAGCTGCTGCTGCAAAGGATTCTTTCGATGTTGTATTGAAGAGTGCAGGTGCAGCTAAGTTGCAGGTAGTTAAGGCTGTGAAAGAAGCTTGTGGCCTTGGCTTGAAAGAAGCAAAAGAAATGGTTGACGGTGCTCCTAGCGTGCTGAAGGAAGGAATGCCGAAAGCTGATGCTGAAGCTTTGAAGAAGACTCTCGAAGAAGCTGGTGCTGAAATCGAGTTGAAGTAATTAAAAAGCCTGTATTAGCAGGTTTGTCGGTAAAGAATCCTCTGGTAGAGGGTTCTTTACCTTTTTGTGTCTAAAACTATCAACAAGTTCAACTAATAATAATATAGATGTCTTCTAATCTTGTAAATCAGAGAGTTAACTTTGCAACAGTTAAGAGTCCGATGCCTTATCCGGATTTTCTTGATGTGCAATTGAAGTCGTTTAAGGACTTCCTGCAGTTGGATACTCCTCCTGAGAAACGTAAAAACGACGGCTTGTATAAAGTCTTCTCAGAGAATTTTCCAATTGCCGATACGCGTAATAACTTCGTTTTGGAGTTCCTTGATTATTATATTGATCCGCCGCGCTATACTATAGAAGAGTGTTTAGAGCGGGGACTCACCTATAGTGTGCCGCTCAAGGCCAAATTGAAGTTGTACTGTACCGACCCGGACCACGAAGACTTTGACACGGTTATTCAGGATGTGTTCTTAGGTCCTATTCCCTATATGACCGATAATGGAACTTTTATTATTAACGGTGCTGAACGAGTTGTAGTTTCTCAGTTACATCGTTCTCCAGGTGTTTTCTTCGGTTCAAGTATTCACGCGAATGGGACGCAACTGTATTCGGCACGAATCATTCCATTCAAAGGTTCATGGATTGAATTTGCTACAGACATCAATAATGTCATGTATGCGTATATCGACCGCAAGAAGAAATTGCCTGTTACGACTTTGTTGCGTGCCATAGGTTTCGAGGACGACAAGGATATTTTGGAGATATTCAACTTGGCAGAAGAAGTCAAAGCGACGAAAACCAATTTAAAGAAATACATAGGTAAGAAGTTAGCTGCGCGCGTACTGAAGAGTTGGATTGAAGATTTCGTGGATGAAGATACCGGTGAGGTGGTTTCAATAGAGCGTAATGAAGTCATCTTAGACCGTGAGGCTATATTGGACGAAGACAATATTTGTATCATTTTGGATAGCGGTGTCCAAAGTGTGTTGTTGCATAAGGAAGAGATAAATACGTCTGATTATTCTATCATTTTCAATACACTTCAGAAAGACCCGAGTAATTCTGAGAAGGAGGCTGTATTATACATTTACCGTCAGTTGCGTAATGCCGACCCCGCAGATGATGCCAGTGCACGTGAAGTTATCAATAACTTGTTCTTTTCAGAGAAACGTTATGATTTGGGCGAAGTGGGACGATACCGTATCAATAGAAAACTGAATCTTTCTACGGATATGGACGTCCGCGTATTGACGAAAGAAGATATTATCGAGATTATCAAGTATTTGATAGAGTTGATAAACTCGAAGGCACTTGTGGATGACATTGACCATTTGAGCAATCGTCGTGTAAGGACTGTGGGCGAACAATTAAGCAATCAGTTTGCTATTGGTTTGGCTCGCATGAGTCGTACGATTCGGGAACGTATGAATGTACGTGATAACGAAGTCTTTACTCCGACGGACCTGATTAATGCGAAGACCATTTCTTCCGTGATTAATTCTTTCTTCGGGACCAATGCCCTTTCGCAATTCATGGACCAGACCAACCCTTTGGCAGAGGTAACGCACAAACGTCGTTTGTCTGCCCTCGGTCCTGGCGGTTTGTCTCGTGAACGTGCCGGTTTTGAGGTGCGTGACGTACACTATACACACTATGGCCGCCTGTGTCCTATCGAATCTCCTGAAGGACCGAACATCGGTTTGATTTCTTCTTTGTGTGTATATGCCAAGATTAACGACCTCGGTTTCATCGAAACCCCCTACCGTAAGGTGCAAGACGGAGTGGTTGATTTATCATTGGAAACCGGTATTGAATATTTGACAGCAGAAGAGGAAGAAGGCAAGATTATCGGACAGGGTAATGCGCCGTTGAATGATGACGGTACGTTTATCCGTAAGAAAGTAAAGTGTCGTCAGGATGACGATTATCCAGTTGTTCCCCCTTCTGATGTGAATCTGATGGACGTGGCTCCGCAGCAGATTGCTTCTATTGCCGCATCTTTGATTCCGTTCTTGGAGCATGACGACGCGCACCGTGCGTTGATGGGTTCAAACATGATGCGCCAGGCGGTGCCTTTGTTGCGTAGCGAATCTCCGATTGTAGGTACCGGTATAGAAAAGCAGGTATGTGAGGATTCCCGTACGATGATTACAGCCGAGGGTGATGGTGTGATAGAGTATGTGGACGCTACGACCATTCGTATTTTGTACGACCGTACGGAAGAAGAAGAGTTCGTAAGTTTCGAGCCAGCGTTGAAAGAATACCGTATTCCGAAATGGCGTCGTACAAACCAGAATATGACGATAGACCTGCGTCCTATCTGCGATAAAGGTCAACGCGTAAAAGCCGGAGACATCTTGACGGAAGGTTATTCTACCCAACAAGGAGAACTGGCGTTGGGTAAGAACCTTTTGGTGGCTTACATGCCATGGAAAGGCTATAACTATGAAGATGCCATTGTGCTGAACGAACGCGTGGTACGCGAAGATATTTTGACTTCTATCCATGTGGAAGAATTCTCGTTGGAAGTGCGTGAAACGAAACGTGGAGTGGAAGAGTTGACGGCCGACATTCCGAATGTAAGCGAAGAAGCTACTAAAGATTTGGATGAAAATGGTATTGTCCGCGTCGGTGCCCGCATTCAGCCAGGTGATATTATGATTGGTAAGATTACTCCGAAGGGTGAGAGCGATCCTTCGCCCGAAGAGAAGCTGCTGCGTGCCATTTTCGGTGATAAAGCCGGTGATGTGAAGGATGCTTCTTTGAAAGCTTCTCCGTCATTGAATGGTGTGGTGATAGATAAGAAGTTGTTCTCCCGTGCCATCAAGACACGTGCTGCCAAGGCTGCGGACAAGCTGATCCTTCCGAAAATAGATGAGGAATTCAACAGTAAGGTTGAAGATCTGAAGGCCATCTTGATAGACAAATTGTTGGAACTGACGAAAGACAAGGTTTCACAAGGCGTGAAAGATTATATGGGTAGCGATGTGATTGCTTCGGGACGTAAGTTTGCGGCTTCCGCTTTGGAAGGACTCGATTTTACGACGATACAGTTAAGTGGCTGGACGGACGACGAGCATCTGAACGGATTGATATCTCAACTGATTATAAACTTCCTGAAGAAATACAAGTTGCTTGATGCCGAACTGAAACGTAAGAAGTTTGCGATTACGATTGGCGATGAGTTGCCTTCAGGTATCATTCAGATGGCTAAGGTTTATATCGCCAAGAAACGTAAGATCGGTGTCGGCGACAAGATGGCCGGACGTCACGGAAACAAGGGTATCGTATCAAAAATCGTACGTCAGGAAGACATGCCGTTCTTGGCCGACGGAACGCCGGTCGATATCGTTTTGAATCCGTTGGGTGTGCCTTCTCGTATGAACATCGGTCAGATTTTCGAGACTGTTTTAGGGGCTGCCGGAAAAGAACTTGGAGTGAAGTTTGCGACTCCGATTTTCGATGGTGCTACGTTGGATGACTTGTGTGAATGGACGGATAAGGCCGGTTTGCCGCGCTATTGCTCTACGCAGTTGTATGATGGCGAGACTGGTGAGAAGTTCGACCAGTTGGCCACTGTCGGTATTGCTTATATGTTGAAGTTAGGCCACATGGTAGAAGACAAGATGCACGCCCGTTCCATCGGTCCGTATTCATTGATTACCCAACAGCCGCTCGGTGGTAAGGCACAGTTCGGTGGTCAGCGTTTCGGAGAAATGGAAGTCTGGGCCATTGAGGCGTTCGGTGCATCTCATGTGCTACAGGAAATCTTGACTATCAAGTCGGACGATGTGGTAGGCCGTTCGAAAGCATACGAAGCGATTGTCAAGGGCGAGCCGATGCCGACTCCGGGTATCCCGGAATCACTGAATGTGTTGCTCCACGAGTTGAGAGGCTTGGGGTTGAGCATTACGCTTGAATAACAGTTGAACTCTTTTATTAATAACAGAATATGGCTTTTAGAAAAGAATCTAAAATAAAGAGTAACTTTACGAAGATTACCATCGGATTGGCTTCGCCCGAAGAAATCCTGGAAAATTCGTATGGTGAGGTTTTGAAACCCGAAACCATTAACTATCGTACCTATAAACCCGAACGTGACGGTTTGTTCTGCGAGCGTATTTTCGGTCCGACGAAGGATTATGAATGCCATTGCGGAAAGTACAAACGGATTCGTTATAAAGGTATTGTTTGCGACCGTTGTGGCGTGGAAGTAACAGAAAAGAAGGTACGTCGCGAACGTTCAGGACACATTGCGTTGGTGGTACCTGTAGCTCATATATGGTATTTTCGTTCGTTACCGAACAAAATAGGTTATCTGTTGGGAATACCGACAAAGAAGTTGGATGCAGTCATTTACTACGAACGTTATATCGTCATTCAGCCGGGTGTGCTGGCCGAAGAAGGAATCGCAGCCAATGACTTGTTGACTGAAGATGAATATTTGGATTATTTGGAGAAACTCCCCAAAGAGAACCAGTATTTGGATGATTCGGATCCTAATAAGTTCATAGCCAAGATGGGAGCAGAGGCCATTTATGACCTTTTAATCCGTTTGGATTTGGATAAATTGTCATACGAATTGCGTGACAGTGCCAATGCCGATACGGCCCAGCAGCGTAAGACCGAAGCCCTGAAGCGATTGCAGGTGGTTGAGTCATTCCGTGCCAGCCGGGGACGCAATAAGCCCGAATGGATGATTATGAAAATCCTTCCGGTGATTCCGCCCGAACTGCGTCCGTTGGTTCCGTTGGATGGCGGCCGTTTTGCCACTTCCGACTTGAACGACTTGTATCGCCGTGTCATTATCCGTAACAACCGTCTGAAGCGACTGATTGAAATCAAAGCTCCCGAGGTGATTTTGCGTAATGAGAAACGTATGTTGCAAGAGGCCGTGGACAGCTTGTTCGACAACTCCCGCAAGTCCAGTGCGGTAAAGACGGATGCCAACCGTCCTTTGAAGTCCCTTTCCGATTCGTTGAAAGGTAAGCAAGGCCGTTTCCGTCAGAACCTGTTGGGTAAGCGTGTGGACTATTCAGCCCGTTCGGTTATCGTTGTAGGACCGGAGTTGAAGATGGGAGAATGCGGTCTGCCTAAATTGATGGCCGCAGAACTTTATAAGCCGTTCATCATCCGTAAGCTCATAGAACGCGGTATCGTGAAGACCGTGAAGTCTGCCAAGAAGATTGTAGACCGCAAGGAACCCGTGATTTGGGATATTTTGGAATACGTGATGAAAGGTCATCCGGTGTTGTTGAACCGTGCCCCGACATTGCACCGCTTGGGTATCCAGGCTTTCCAACCCAAGATGATAGAAGGTAAGGCTATCCAGTTGCACCCGTTGGCATGTACGGCGTTCAATGCCGACTTCGACGGTGACCAGATGGCCGTGCACTTGCCGTTGAGCAACGAAGCGATTCTGGAAGCACAGATGCTAATGCTCCAGTCACACAATATATTGAACCCTGCCAACGGTGCTCCTATCACTGTGCCTGCTCAGGATATGGTACTTGGTCTGTACTATATTACGAAGCTGCGCAAGGGTGCCAAGGGTGAAGGCCTGACATTCTACGGTCCTGAGGAAGCGCTGATTGCCTACAATGAAGGTAAGTGCGACATCCATGCTCCGGTAAGCGTAATAGTGAAAGACGTTGACGAGAATGGTAACATTGTGGACAAGATGATGCACGATACCTCCGTGGGCCGTGTCATTGTCAACGAAATTGTTCCGGCAGAAGCAGGATATATCAATACGATTATCTCCAAGAAGTCACTCCGAGACATCATCAGTCACGTAATCAAGGTGTGTGGTGTTGCCAAGGCAGCCGACTTCCTCGACGGAATCAAGAACCTCGGTTATTACATGGCCTTCAAGGGTGGTTTGTCGTTCAACTTGGGCGATATCATTATCCCGGAAGAGAAGGAAGCATTAGTACAGAAAGGTTATGATGAAGTAGAGCAGGTAATCAATAACTATAACATGGGTTTCATCACGAACAACGAGCGTTACAACCAGGTAATCGATATCTGGACGCACGTGAACTCTGAGTTGTCCAACATCCTGATGAAAACCATTTCAAGCGACGACCAGGGTTTCAACTCTGTATACATGATGCTGGATTCCGGTGCCCGTGGTTCTAAGGAACAGATTCGTCAGCTCTCCGGTATGCGTGGTTTGATGGCGAAGCCCCAGAAAGCAGGTGCCGAAGGCGGTCAGATTATCGAAAACCCGATTCTTTCTAACTTTAAGGAAGGTCTGTCCGTGTTGGAGTACTTTATCTCTACCCACGGTGCCCGTAAGGGTCTTGCCGATACCGCTTTGAAGACGGCCGATGCCGGATACCTGACCCGTCGTCTGGTTGACGTATCGCATGATGTGATTATTAATGAAGAAGACTGCGGCACGCTCCGCGGATTGGTTTGTACGGCACTGAAGAACAATGATGAAACCATTGCCACTCTGTATGAACGTATCCTGGGTCGTGTATCCGTACATGATATTGTTCATCCTACAACTGGCGAACTGATTGTGGCCGGCGGTGAGGAAATTACCGAGGACATTGCACAACGCATTGAAGACTCTCCAATCGAGAGCGTTGAAATCCGTTCTGTATTGACCTGCGAATCCAAGAAAGGTGTTTGTGCCAAGTGTTACGGACGTAACCTGGCTTCCAGCCGTATGGTTCAGAAGGGCGAGGCAGTCGGCGTAATCGCTGCACAGTCTATCGGTGAGCCGGGTACACAGTTGACATTGCGTACATTCCATGCCGGTGGTACGGCAGCCAATATTGCTGCCAACGCAAGCATCGTGGCCAAGAATCCTGCCCGTCTGGAATTCGAAGAACTCCGTACGGTAGACGTTATCGACGAAGCAGGCGAACCGGCAAAGGTAGTGGTAGGCCGTTTGGCCGAAGTGCGTTTTGTGGATGTCAACACGGGTATTGTGCTTTCCACTCATAATGTACCCTACGGTTCTACGCTCTATGCAGCCGATGGTGAAATGGTAGAGAAAGGCAAGATGATTGCCCGTTGGGACCCGTTCAACGCGGTTATCATTACCGAAGCTACCGGTAAGATTGAATTTGAAGGCGTTATTGAAAACGTGACTTATAAGGTAGAGTCTGATGAATCTACCGGTTTGCGCGAAATCATCATCATTGAGTCTAAGGATAAGACGAAGGTGCCTACCGCACACATCATGACAGAAGACGGCGAACTGATCCGTACATACAACTTGCCAGTAGGTGGCCACGTAGTGGTTGAAGACGGTCAGAAGGTAAAGGCCGGTGAAGTTATCGTGAAGATTCCGCGTGCCGTAGGTAAAGCGGGTGATATCACGGGTGGTCTTCCCCGTGTCACTGAGTTGTTCGAGGCACGTAACCCGTCTAATCCCGCTGTGGTTTCAGAAATCGACGGTGAGGTTACCATGGGTAAGGTGAAACGCGGTAATCGCGAAATCATCGTTACTTCCAAGACCGGTGAAGTGAAGAAGTACCTCGTACCGTTGTCCAAGCAGATTCTGGTTCAGGAGAACGACTATGTACGCGCCGGTACTCCGTTGTCTGACGGTGCTATCACACCTGCGGACATCCTGGCTATCAAAGGTCCTACGGCCGTGCAGGAATATATTGTGAACGAGGTTCAGGACGTTTACCGTCTGCAGGGTGTGAAGATTAATGATAAGCACTTTGAAATCATCGTTCGTCAGATGATGCGCAAGGTGGAAATCGACGAGCCAGGTGATACCCGCTTCCTGGAACAGCAAGTTGTTGACAAGATGGAATTCATGGAAGAGAATGACCGTATCTGGGGAAAGAAGGTGGTAGTGGATGCTGGAGATTCCCAGAGTCTGCAGGCTGGCCAGATTGTGACGGCCCGCAAGCTGCGTGACGAGAACTCCATGTTGAAACGCCGCGACTTGAAACCCGTGGAAGTGCGCGACGCTGTACCTGCGACTTCTACTCAGATTCTTCAAGGTATCACCCGTGCTGCATTGCAGACTTCAAGCTTCATGTCGGCTGCTTCCTTCCAGGAAACGACGAAGGTACTGAACGAGGCTGCCATCAACGGAAAGGTGGACCGTCTGGAAGGTATGAAGGAGAACGTAATTTGCGGTCACCTGATTCCTGCCGGTACCGGACAACGCGAGTTCGAGAAGATTATCGTTGGCTCCAAAGAAGAGTACGACCGTATGCTTGCCAACAAGAAGACGGTACTTGATTATGCTGTAGACGAGAAAGTAGAGGGATAGCCTTACAACGTCAATATAATTCTATAAAATAGAGAGGGAATATCCTATAAGAAGGAGTATTCCCTCTCTGTTTTATCTTTGCCTCTTCCTTCTGTACTGCAATGCTTCTGTATGTTTGTTACAGTGCTACTGCAAAACGGTTGCAGTGGCTTGCTCCTTTTTCAGAACGGATTATTATGTGTCTTTTTGAACTTAAATGTATATCATCCGAAAAAAAAGAGTACTTTTGGTCTATCTTTTAAGAACATTTTAAAAACAATTGTGCAACATGGAAAATCAAGAAAACAACAACGGTCAACTCCAGATAGAATTGAAGGAAGAAGTGGCGCAAGGTACATATGCCAATTTGGCTATTATAACTCATTCCAGTTCGGAATTTATTCTCGACTTTATCCGCGTGATGCCTGGAATGCCAAAGGCTGGCGTGCAATCGCGCATAGTTTTGGCACCCGAACATGCCAAGCGTTTGCTGCGTGCACTCGAAGAGAATATTGGGAAATATGAACGCGCTTTCGGACTGATTCGCATGCCGGACGAACAAACATTTCCGCCTCTTCCCAACATCAAGGGTGAAGCGTAAAATCAAAAAAAAACTTGTAGTGCATTGATTATTCAAAACTTATTAGTATCTTTGCAGCCCAAAAGTGTATAGTTTTGAATTAATATAAACAATAATATATAACTAAAAACAATTAAAATGCCTACAATTCAGCAATTAGTAAGAAAAGGACGCGAAGTGCTGGTGGAGAAAAGTAAATCTCCAGCCTTGGATTCATGTCCTCAAAGACGTGGCGTTTGCGTGAGAGTGTATACAACCACTCCGAAGAAGCCGAATTCAGCTATGCGTAAAGTAGCTCGTGTACGTTTGACCAATGGTAAAGAGGTGAACTCTTATATTCCGGGAGAAGGTCACAACTTGCAGGAACACTCTATCGTGTTGGTACGTGGTGGTCGTGTAAAAGACCTTCCGGGTGTGCGTTATCACATCGTACGTGGTACTTTGGATACTGCAGGTGTTGCAGGTCGTACACAAAGACGTTCCAAATACGGCGCAAAACGTCCGAAACCGGGTCAAGCAGCTCCTGCTAAGAAGAAATAATCTGGTGGCCTGATTCCCAAAATAGGAAAATTTAAAGTAATAACTTACGTTTTAGTTTGTTGGAAATGCTAAAGGTTGAGTAAATT
>OKSW01000587.1_pt1 | contig 13858 bp, 7 predicted proteins | sample 1606351 | NCBI WGS metagenome assembly OKSW01 (sample SAMEA3879565, study PRJEB24766) | human gut metagenome | biome: human-associated habitat; feature: feces | place: USA | collected 1985/1987 | reverse complement strand
AAACTCGGCCGTTTTATATTCAGGACGCCATGCCTTGAATGCTTCCAAATCTAAAATATCATTAGATACGATATTTACGTCTACGTGAATAGGGGTAACTTCGTACTGATCTTTCAGGTTTAACGAAACGAAGGTGTTGGTATCTTTGATACGATATACAAAGTTACTGCGACCTTGAATCATTCCCTGGTTTACTAACTTCTGGAATGGTTCTTCCATGATAGATACACCTACATCGTGCAGGAATTTATTCCAGAAACGAGAGTAGATCAAGTGTCCGGTAGCATGTTCGGTACCACCTACATAAAGGTCTACATTTTTCCAGTACTGATCGATTTTCGGATCAACCAGTGCTTTATGATTGCGTGGGTCCATGTAACGGAGATAGTATGCCGAAGAACCGGCGAATCCCGGCATGGTATTTAATTCCAGCGGGAAGACAGTTACATTGTCAATCTTCTCATTTTCTACTACACATTTGTTTACTGTGTCCCAAGCCCATTTAGTAGCGTGTCCCAATGGAGGTTCACCTGTTTCGGTAGGCAGGAATTTAGCTACTTCCGGAAGTTCCAGTGGCAGACAGCTTTCGTCGATCATGTAAGGCATTCCGTCTTTGTAGTAAACAGGGAACGGTTCGCCCCAGTAACGCTGGCGTGAGAAGATAGCGTCACGCAGACGGTAGTTCACTTTCACACGCCCCAGATTATGTTCTTTTACATATTTCTTGGTTGTTTCTATCGCTTCTTTGATAGTCAGTCCGTTCAGCGAAAGATCGCAATAAGGAGTAACTTCAAGGCGTGGAGAGTTGCAAACGATACCTTCCTTGGCATCGAAACTTTCTTCGCTTACATCACAACCTTCTACCAACGGGCGAATTTCCAGTCCGAAATGTTTGGCGAATGCATAGTCGCGGCTATCATGTGCAGGTACAGCCATAATAGCACCTGTTCCGTATCCGGCCAATACGTAATCGCTGATCCAGACGGGCACTGCTTCACCTGTGAACGGGTTGATGGCATACGAGCCGCTGAATACACCGGTAACACTACGGTCGGTGATACGTTCGCGTTCCGTACGTTTTTTGGTACGGTCAAGGTAAGCATCTACTTCTGCTTTTTGTTCAGGAGTAGTTAATTGTGCCACCAGTTCGCTTTCCGGAGCCAATACCATGAAGGTGACACCGAACATTGTATCTGCGCGAGTGGTGAAAATGGTGAATTCGAGATCACTGTCTTTTACTTTGAATTGCACTTCAGCACCTTCCGAGCGTCCGATCCAGTTTCTTTGAGTTTCTTTCAGAGAATCTGTCCAGTCGATCGTATCTAATCCGTCGAGCAGGCGTTGTGCGTAAGCAGATACACGCAGACACCATTGACGCATTTTCTTTTGTATAACGGGGTAGCCGCCACGTTCGCTGACTCCGTCCACTACTTCGTCGTTCGCCAATACAGTTCCTAATTCAGCACACCAGTTTACCATTGTTTCACCCAGATAAGCGATACGATAGTTCATCAGGATTTCCTGCTGTTCTTTTTCACTTTTGGCATTCCACTCTTCGGCAGTAAAGCTGATTTCTTCACTGCAAGCGGCGTTTAATCCTTCGTTTCCGTAGATTGCAAAAGCTTTTTCCAATTCTTCGATAGGACGGGCTTCCTGTTCGTCGTTGCAATAGTAGCTATTGAACATTTTTTGGAAGGCCCATTGTGTCCAGTGATAATATTCCGGGTCGCAAGTACGGATTTCACGGTTCCAGTCGAAAGAGAAACCTATCTTATCCAACTGTTCACGGTATCGGTTGATATTGTTGACGGTCGTAATTGCAGGGTGCTGTCCCGTTTGTATGGCATATTGTTCTGCTGGAAGTCCGTAAGCGTCATATCCCATGGGATTCAGTACATTGAAACCTTGCAGTCGTTTGTAGCGGGCGTAAATATCCGAAGCAATATATCCCAGCGGATGACCTACATGCAATCCCGCACCGGAGGGGTAGGGGAACATGTTCAGTACATAGAATTTTTTCTTCGTTTCGTCTTCCGTCACTTGGTAGGTTTTGTTTTCCACCCACCTTTTCTGCCATTTCTTTTCAATTTCCCTGAAATTGTATTCCATAGTGGTACTTATTAATATTTTGTTGAAAACATTGTTTATTCAATGGTTAAAACCGGTTAGTATTCGGTTAATATCGGTGCAAAGTTACGGGTTTATTTTCAGATTTGTAGCGAAGTAACATAAAAAACAATGGCAAAGACTTGATAATTCACTTTTTATTACTTACATTTGTGATGTGCTTTTAAAACTAATTTTTTGTTTGTAATACAAATAATAGCTAAATTAATTCAATAGGATATTTACTAAAAGATTTTTAGGATATAGCGAAGGATGAAGTCTGGGAAGATTTCATCCTTTGTGTTTTTTGTCTGTGTATTCGGCAGATTGTTGTTTATTATTCTGCCGATAAATGAGAGTTCGTTCAATAGGCTTCTAATAAGGGGTTTAAAGATTTACTAAAACTCGAAGGAAGATTTACTAAATCTTTCCTCCCGTTTTAGTAAATCTTCCTTCGAGTTTTAGTAAATCCTCCCTGAACATTATTTATGGTTGGTTTCATTGTATTGAAAAAAGAAAGTACGTATATTTGTGCGACTTGTCGGAAGTGTATGAACGCAATGAAAAATTATACTTATCATCTTGTTGCCGTCCTTACGGTAGGTATTTGGGGGCTGACCTTTATTTCAACGAAAGTATTGATTGGGCACGGTCTTTCTCCGCAGGAAATATTCTTGCTTCGTTTCCTGATAGCTTATATGGGCATTTGGCTTATTTCTCCCCGAAAACTGTTTGCCGACAATTGGAAAGATGAATTTTGGATGTTTTTAGGAGGCATGACAGGCGGTTCATTCTACTTTTTTACAGAAAATACAGCTTTGGAGATTACATTGGCGACGAATGTGTCGTTTATTGTCTGTACGGCTCCGTTGCTCACCACCATTCTTTCTTTGTGGGTTTATAAAAAGGAAAAGGCTACCCGTGGATTGATGGCTGGTTCTTTGCTGGCATTGGTTGGTGTGGCATTGGTGGTTTATAATGGTAGTTTTGTATTGAAGATTTCTCCTTTAGGTGATTTCCTTACTTTGCTTGCAGCTTTTTCCTGGGCATTCTATAGTTTAATAATGAGGAAAATGTCCAACCGTTATGGTATAACTTTCATTACCCGTAAGATATTTTTTTATGGGGTATTGACCATTCTTCCTGCATTTCTGGTTCATCCCTGGAATTTCGACATTGCCCGTCTTCTCGAGCCGGCTATTCTGTTCAATTTACTTTTCCTGGGTGTATTGGCTTCCTTGATTTGTTTTGTAGTCTGGAACGTAGTATTAAAACAGCTGGGAACGATAAGAGCTTCCAACTATATTTATCTGAATCCTCTCTTCACTCTGGTAGGTTCTGCTTTTCTGCTTGGCGAACAGCTTACTATAGTTGCTTTGATGGGGGCGATACTGATATTGGGGGGAGTTTATTGGGCAGGAAAAAAATAAATACAAGATAAATGGGGTTGTGTCTGCAAAGACACAGCCCCATTATTAATGTGATTTAGCAAAATTCTTTTTATGGATTACATTTGAGTTCAGCAGACATTAAATAAGTATTATATGGTAGCACATAGACATAATGAAATAAAGTATATTTCCTTTGAGTGATATGGGGTGAATATAAGAACCATACAATTGTGAATATTGCCAGCCATCGACTAGTTTTTGTGGTTTACTCCATTCCCCTATAATATGATCTGCTGTTCGGAATGAGATATCATAGCGTGTACTATTGAAATAGAGCAATATCCATTTTTTAAATTCTGGATGATAAGCGATGGAAAGTTCTCCAGATATATCATTGAATAATGGAGTGGCTGCAGTTTCATTTCCTTTAATCCATCCACTTCCATTCCAAAATTCGTATTCTGTTTGATTTTCAATATTTTCTTCTAAAAAACGAGCAAGATGAGGCTTATTGTCACGTCCAGTAATTGTACCCACCATATAAATATATCCGTCTTTTTTGAAATAGCTTACTTGACCAAAATTACTTGTTGAACCAAATTTTACATTTTGGCAACGTGTCCAAGTAATTCCATTGTCTGAAGATTTGTAAAGACTTGAAAAGTTAGTTATCCATCCTGCCCAATTACGAATATTCATGTAATGAACATAATCTATGCCATTGGCACGAATGGCTGCTGTGGGAATAGAAGTCCAATCTCCATTACCACTTCCATCTTTACCTCCATAACATATTTCACGAGCATTTTTACCACTTTCATCCATAGTAGCACCATTAATGGTGAGCCCATCAGAAAGATCTTGATCGTCAGAGAAAAGCAAAACATTACTTCTCCAGTTACTCCCATTGGGTCCTGGATTTACAAAATTTGGTTTTAGATTACAAAGGTATCTAATAGATATTACAAATCTATGTAAAATTCAGGAAAGGAAAAAATAAATGAGAAATAAACCCCGTAGGTTTTCATATCTTCCCAATAACTTGATTGGATAGGTCTATTATAATCCAACTAACTAATCGGACACATTAAAGAATATCATCATCAGATAAAAAAACAAGGGCGTATCCCTAATGATACAGCCCTTGGAAAGTTTGTCTACCTTGCTTATTGCAACTTTACACCCTTTTTTCAATTTACTTCCAAGTCATCCTTGGAAGGTAATTCTGGAAAAGTCCGATGCGGTTCTTGCTGATACCAAAAAGCTACAGACGAAATGTCACTTCTCTGTGCCAAATATCTTCTGTCAGCTCTCCAACCGAGGTCTTGAATAGTCACTTTCAAATCCTTTTCAAAACGTATCGGATCAGTAATATGCCACCGGTACATACCGAAACGCTGGTTGGCGCGATAAGTACCATCAGGTCTGATTACTTGGTGCAATCCTGCATAAGGAGTGGAAAACTCTATGTACTTTCCTCCTCGATCGAAGTTATAAGAACCGCAGAAATAATCTTCGGTACCTGTACCGCAAATGGTCGGGAACTGCTTGTCACCATCCATGAAGAACTTGATTTCGCCTTCACCCCACCATCGATTGTTGTTCACTTGCCATGCCATATAGGTACCTACATAATGCCCCTTCCCTTTGATTCCGTCTACAATGGTGTAGACATCCTTATAAGGCACCGGATTGGTGCGGCGGAACTGTGCGTGGAAGTAGGCGGCATCCTCAGGAACTTCCGTCAGGCTATAATCTATCTGATAATAAAGCCTCATCGGGGCATCCGCCAAGTTTTCCATCGTTATTTTGCATTTTTTGCGAAAAGGCATCTGCCAATAACTGTTGAACGCACTTCCCGGATTTACACATACAGCCAGTGAGTTTAGATGGGCATACTCTCCCCATCCCATACCGAAGAAGTCTCCCACCGGGCATTCTACGGAAGGTTCTTTTTCATCATCCCAATAAATTCTAAGAATAGAAAAACGCCAATTGCCCGTAGGAGTCATCCAAATGTGCTGGATACATCCCGATTCATTGATTTCTGCCAAAGTGAATGTTTCGTTGGGATTAATGATAATGAATGGATTCACCTTCCAGCCTTCTCCCAAGTCGCGGGCAGCATGACGCGCATTGGCAACATTACGTTCCTCATTCTTAGGATCTGCCATCGCCCCCTTGCCTTTCTCTCCTGTATAATTTTCAGGACTGATGGAGCGTGTTTTTGCATCCGACAAACGATAAAGATTGCCCAAATTACTACCGATACCATTAAATTTCTCTTGTGCATTCACCCAGGAAAACAGGCAGAAGCACATGATTGCCATTAAAAGCTTTTGCTTCATTTTACTTACGATTTATGTATAAATTGTTTTTATTGCTCCGGTAAAAAATAGCGTGTAAGTGATAAAGAAAAGGCAGTCAAAATGTCCCCTTCCTTCCCCCCCCTGCCGGGGAACGGTGCCTTCCTCGCCGGGGAACAGATATGCCCGTCAGGAAGCAGGGCAGCTCAGCGATGCGTTTATCTTAAACTTCACTGCCTGCTTCCCGGATGTCCTGAACACCGGATTTATTCATTTCCCCACAAATCGGCGGCATTCCCTTTGTTCTTACGCCATTCGTGACGCCACTTGTGCATCATCACACTGTTAATGAGAGGCTTCAGTTTGCGACCTGCCTTGTCGGGAATGGCAGGAACAGCCGTGGCCTTGTCCTGATACCAGTAAGCCACCGTGGCAAGGTCGAGCGTCAGGCAGTTATTGTGCCCGTGCTCAATGGTGGCTTTCAGTCCCTTCTCGAAGAAAACGGGGTCTTGGATGAAGAAACGGTACACATGCGTGCGGCCTAAGAAACCTACATCGTTGTTCACGCGTGGATAGCCGAAATAAATGTGCTGGTAAGGCTCTTTCGGGCACCAGGCGGTGTTGAAGAAGTCTTCCGTACCTGTACCCAACAGGGAAGCCTGCTGTTCGCCGTCAATGAACCACATGTCATCACCCTCGCCGTACCACATGGGGGTGGGGCACTGCACGTAATAGTTCAAGCCCACAAAGTGTCCTTTACCTTTAATATCTGCAAAAACATAATTATCAGAACCATCCTTATTGGCTCTTTGTTTTCCTACAGAATTCCATTCTGTTTCTCCTTCTGGAAGAGTTTCTGTTATTTCACGATTAAACCAAGCATGAAATCTTCCCATATCATTAGGCAGCTCTTTAACTTCTAAATAATCTATATAATAATAAAATGCTTTAATTGTGATATCCGTCTGATTTTCAATCTCTATACGTGCACCTTTGGCAAAAGGCATGGCAAAATAACTACAAAGTCCAGTACCATCTTTAGGTCCTGAAGAAAGAGCAAAAGAAGCGTAGTTATACTGTTCGTTCCACCCCTGACCAAAGAATGGGCCGATGGGGGACACCACAGACGGCTCGTCGTTACCGTCCCAATACATCCGAAGAATGATGTCATTACGCGAAAGTTGGCGAGGTCCTGGAGACATAGTAAACCAAATATGGTTAATTATGCCAGCACCTTTTATGTCTGCCAATATTATTGTTTCACCAGGTTCAATTGCTTCTATACGATCACGATTTTCACCTGTAGGATTATAACTACTAACGCGTCGATTACGAAAACCTTCTTTCATTTTTGCAAGATCGTACATCTCGCCGGACATGCCCGTTTGGGCAAAAACTGGAGAAATTCCCAATAAAAAGCCAATAAGGCACAAATAAAACTTTTTCATTCTTAAATAATTATAGTTAGACATAGTTAATTGTATCCCGGATTCTGTTTTAAATTTGGATTTTCTGTCACATGCTTACGCTGCAAAGGCAAATAATAATGATGTTCGGCAAAAAGCCTTTCCACTTTTCCTTGGCAGTTCTCAATCAGATAACCAAATGTATTCCTATCTTTGATATAATAAGCTTTTAAACGATGAAAAACACCTGTAAGCTGTGTATGGGCAGTGCGCCATCTGCGCAAATCCCAAAAGCGGATACCTTCAAAAGCCAACTCTATCCGCCGTTCATGCCGAATTTTCTCCAAATCGATGGAAGCGAATTCAGGCATACCTGCCCTTTTCCGTATTTCATTGACAGCTATCCTTGCCTCCTCAACCCGGTCGGCACCATCTAATTCAAAAGCAGCTTCAGCCAAGTTTAAATATATTTCTCCTAAACGGTAAATAATAAAGTCGGTGTCAGATTTTCCTTTAGGAATACCTCGCTCCTCTGTTAGATATTTCTTTATACAAAATCCTGTTTGGGTAGCACCTGCCGCTGTATTATTCACATCTTTTCCCCTCCCAGACAAGCCGTTATCCCTTTTATCCGTATTTATATCACTCTTTATGGTAAAATAATGAGTTTCCACAGGGGCATCAATCCAAAAAGCCTGGTTATACAAAATTGTTGCATGGAAACGCGGATCTTTATTTTTATACAGTTCTTTGGTATCTATCTCCTGATTGTAATTGATTGCACTTCCTGGGGTTCCATCCACAAATTCATACGCATCTATCATCTCTAAAGTAGGGTTAATACCACTTGCAACCCAAGGTTTATAAGATATGGGCTGATTATTATAATCATAATCCTGTCCCAAATCATCTTTAGTAAATTTTTTAGCCCAAATCACCTCACTATTGTCTTTTTCTAAGAACAGATACTGATAATTCTTGCTCTTATCGTCGTATTTTTTGAATAAGCTGAACCCGCCTTCCGCCAATATTCTTTTGGAAGCTTTGTAAGATTCTTCAAAGTAAAAATCCGCATCCTCGGCCGGTACTCCCAAGATGCCATCCAAGTCCATCTTTCCATAACGGGCAATGCTACCCGCATACAGCATGGCACGGCTTTTTAAAGCCAATGCTGCAAAACGGCTGACACGCCCTTTGTCTGCTGCACCATAAGAAGGAGGAAGCACTTCAATAATTTCATCCAACTCCTTGCGCACAAACTCATACACTTCCTTCTCTGTATTTCTTGCAGGATACAAATTGCCATCGGTCATTTGCTGAGGTTCCGTTATAATAGGCACCCCTCCTACGCGCATAGCCAAATTAAAATAATGAAGCGCCCGTAAAAATCGACATTCTGCCATACGGCAATTTTTAAAGTCCTCATTCAAGGTACTATTCCTCATATTCAACAGGAATTCATTATAACCACGTATAACATCATAATCCCACATACCAACATAAGTATCATCACTTATATTATCAGGGGTTATAACTCCTAAAGTAAATGTATTTAAAAGATTACTCCATCCAAAACAAGTACGAGCTTCATCTGTTATTACACTTAAACGTGACTGACGATCAAACATTACATTTACATTAGAAACTCCATACAAGTGAGTCAAATTAGCATCTGCCAAATTTTCATCATTCCATACAGTTGCATCTGAAATGATATTAATGGGTTCTTTATCCAACACATTACATGAGTTGATTAAACCGGCTAAAAATAACAAAGTAAAATATCGTAATTTCATAGTTCATCCATATTAAAAATTCATACTAACTCCTACTGTAAGCGTTTTTACCTGCGGATAATACCAACCACTTCTCGTATCTGATTCAGGATCTTTATATTTTACATTCGTTAATGTTAACAGATTATTTCCACTAAGAAATAGTCTGAGATTGTTTATCCCCACCTTTTGAGTCCATCTTTCAGGAAACGTGTAATTCAATTGTATATTTTTCAAACGAATGTAATAAGCATTTCTCAACACCCAAAACGTGGATTGATAAGTATTTGGATGTCCTTTTGAAAATCTTGATCGAGGCAATTCTGCATTAGGATTCGGATTATCCTCTGTCCAACGTTTTTCCCAAAAAGCATAAGGAGTCATATTATCTCCAAAAGGCATTACAAACTGTTCACTATTAAATACAGAATAATTGGTAGCGCCCTGGAATAAAACATTTAACGACCAGTTCTTATACGTAAAATCTCCATTCAACCCAAAAAAGATTTCCGGATTAGCATCTCTGCCTATCTGAACCTCATCTTGCCAATTGATTACTCCATCGTTATTCTGATCCACATAACGGATGTCTCCGGGACGAATCACATTGTTATGTGCGCCATTTGTAATGTCTGCCCAACCGTCAATTTCCTCTTGGGAAGAGAATAAGCCGTCCGCCTCATATCCCCATGCCACATTTGTCCACTGACCGGTTAAATCATACCGCCGTTTTTGCAAAGGATCTGTGCGATCGACCTCATCATAATGCACCCATTTGGAACGTGCCCACGAAACGTTTGCACGGATGTCATAAATCAAATCCCCGATTTTGTTGGCGTGTCCCACCATCAGTTCAAAGCCACGGGTATCCTGCTTGTTGATATTTTCTTCCGGCAAAGTTGCACCAAACGTACTGGGCAGGCTCTGCGCCCGGGTTGCCAGCATCTTGGACTTCAAACGATAGAATACATCAAATTCCGTGTAAAACTTGCGGTTGAAGATCGAATAATCAACACCTATATTGTAAGTTGTAGTTTCTGCCCAACTTGCATTTTTGTTAGCAAGTCCTTTGGATTTTAATCCTTTGCTAATAGCCTCTCCCGAATCAAAAATATAACTCTTTCCAAATATATACCCTGTCAGATAATTGAAGTTAACATTCGCTTCATCACCGGCTTGTCCAACCGAAAGGCGTAACTTCAAATTATCTACATTTTTAAATTTCTCTTTAAAGAAAGGCTCTTCGCTAATGCGCCATGCAACAGAAACTCCCGGGAAAAATCCCCAACGATTGCTTTTATAAAATTTGGCAGATCCATCCACACGCCCTACAAAATCAATCAAATAACGATTCTCATAACCATATCCTAATTTAAATACATAAGACATGCGACCATCTTCAGAAGCACTACCTCCATTGTTTTTGTTTTCATCCGATCCGGCAAACATTTCATCCACTTCCGTAGAGATAAATCCTTCCCGATAAGCAAAGAAGTTATCATTCTTACTGGCCTGTGCTTCCACCAATGCCAAACCTGTGACATGATGTTTTTCCGCAAAAATACGATCGTAATTCAATTTGAACATGGAATACCACAACCAATCCTTTTTATATTCTTCATTTAAAGAATTTAATCCTTTATTAAATTGACCAGTAGTAATATATTCATTCGTATCATAATTATAATCATAACATTGAAAACTCGTATTAAATGTTTTGACAAAATTATTATTTAACCTATAATCAAATTTTCCATCAGCTGATAAACCTTTAATCCATTTGTTAAAATTTAAGTTCACAGAAAAAGTACCTCTTACTGAACTAAAATCATCATCAGAATAGCCAGAATAATCGCGTTCAGAAATCATCAAAGGATGTGCCCAAAGAGCATCATAAGCAGCATTAGTAGGTTTAGAAGAGTCTGGCCAATAAACTGGAATTGTAGGTCTAGCCGCTTGAATGGATTTCATTATAAGACTCATATTTCTTCCTGGTAGATCTCTATATTCTAATCTTCCACTAAAATCCGCCGAAAGGCGTAATACGGAATTAATCTGCGCATCAATGTTAGAACGGAAGCTGACCCTATTGAAGTTTATATCATCCGACCGCAGCAAACTTTTCTGATTCAAATAGCCCAAAGACAGGAAATAGGACACCTTATCTCCACCTCCACGGACACTCATATTAACATCGTATTTGGGAGAAACACTTTTCAGCGTTTCTTTCCGCCAGTCCGTATTCGGATAGCGAGGGTCTGTACCGGCATAAAATTTCGCCACTTCTCCCGGTGTATAAGTAGGAGCATCCCCGTTCACCATATTTGCTTCATTCATCAACTCTGCGTACAAGCCTGAACTTGCCATTTCAACTATTCGGGTAGGTGCTGAGAAACCTGCATTCAAATTCAGACTAAACTTAGGCTTGCCTCTTTTTCCCCGCTTGGTGGTAACCAAAATAACGCCATTGGCAGCACGGGAACCATATACCGCAGCCGAAGCATCTTTTAAGATTGAAATACTCTCAATTTCATTGGGATCCATATAGCCAAAAGCCTGCTCAATACCATCCACCAACACCAAGGGAGCTCCAAAACCACGGATACTTAAATTGGACCCATCTGCTCCCGGTTGTCCTCCCCGGTTCATGACTTTCAAGCCCGGCACCAGACCTGCTAAAGAAGAGGTCACATTACCCACAGCTTTAGAAGCCAATTTTTCTCCACCAATTGACCCTACTGCTCCGGTCAGGGTTACTTTTTTCTGTACCCCATAACCTACCACCACCACATCTTCCAAGATTTCAGAATCTGACTTCAGGGTAATATTCAAGGTTGTTTGTCCTTTATACGGAATCTCCTGTGTCTGGTAGCCTACATAGGAGAAAACAATCGTGGCTTTTCCCTGCGGTACTTCAATCCTATAATTTCCGTTCAAATCCACTGCAACACCAATAGTTGTGCCTTTCACCAAAACATTGGCGCCAATGGCCGGTTCTCCAAGGTCATCCAATACCCGGCCGGTCAAAATACGATTCTGCAAAACCTCTTTCTTTTCCGCCCTTACGCTTGAAGTAAAGAACAGGCAAAAAGAAATCAAGCATAACAACATACTTATATTGTTCTTGATTGCATTTTTCATGATTGCAACAATTTAAAATTAAACATTAAGTCGAATAAAGATGGAGGAAGTACTCCCATTGTATATCCTCCATACTTTATTCCATTGAAAAATCAGTAAGTTTAAACTCATTTTCTGGTTGACTTCCGTTGATTGACTTTCTCATCCAACAGTTTAGCCATTTCCTTTACTTTTTTAGGATATTTAGTGTATAAATTCGTTGTCTGATAAGGATCTTCTTTCAGGTTGTACAGTTGTCCTTGCGGTGCATCCGGTTTCACTTTCGCATTCTCGATATCACTGTTCACCTGATGGGTCAACTGGAATACAGCAGCTCCACCAAACCCATGATCTCCTATCTTTTTTCCTCCGAATCCTCCGCCATTTTGGGCAGGTATGTACACCCAATTGTCCTTGCGGATTGACAGGTGGCTCTTGTGCGAAGGACAAATGATAATATGATCCCTAATCTGCTTTTTCGGATTCCCTACAAAAGCGGGAAGCATATTGAAACTGTCCGGACCGTCACCTTCTTTCAAGTCATAACCGGTCAATGCAGCCAAAGTGGCCAGCAGGTCTACATTGCTGAGCAACATATCGGACGTACTGCCTGCCGGTACTTTGCCCGGCCATCTTACAATCATAGGAACCCGATGACCACCCTCCCAAGCCTCAAATTTGAAACCAAGCAGTTTCCCGCTCATGTGGTGGCCGCGTCTCCAAGCCTCCTGTCCGCCACGATTCATCATAGGCCCGTTATCACTGGTAAATATGAACAAGGTATTCTCTGCCAGCCCTTCCTCTTCAAGTGTCTTCATGATCTCACCGACAATCCAATCCAATTCATGAATGGAATCGCCGTAAGGACCAGCCTCACTGCTACCGACAAAACGTTCGGCAGGAGTAAAGGGATGATGAATATTGGTCGTTGCATAATACAGAAAGAACGGTTCGTCCTTATGCCCCTTAATCCATTCCACGGCCTTATTCTTCAGGGTAGTACCTACTTCACGGTCCTTGTAGAGACGATGGGCGGCAACAGCACCCCCGATATCCTTCAAACCGAATTTCTCGTCAAACTTGGCAGTCTCAGCACGCTTGCCTTTCACAAAAGGATCATCCGGAGTATATCCGACCACATGATGGTTTTCCACATATACAAAAGGCGGATGACTGTTCAGGATAGGCACACCAAAATAATAGTCAAAACCAAGTTCCAAAGGCCCGGGATAGAGTTTTTTATTCCAGTCCATAGGTTTCTCAGTCTGAAATCCCAAATGCCATTTCCCGATAATAGCCGTTGCATATCCTGAACGTTTCATTACATCGGCTATGGTGGTCCGGGCGGTATCCACCTGCAATACTTCATTCAAAAAGATAGGTGCCCACATGTCATTACGGCAGGGATATTCACCGGTAATCAACCCATAACGTGAAGGAGAAGATACTGCCGATGAAGAGTGGGCATCCAGAAAACTACGCCCTTCTGCAGCCAGACGGTCGATATTCGGAGTCTTCACTTTGGTAGCCCCATAGCATCCTATATCCCCGTAACCCAGATCGTCGACATTTAGGATGATGACATTGGGTTTGGCCTTTTCTGCATTGTCGTGTCCCGCATAGGCACATAGCGGCAAGACACCAAGTCCGAGACTTAAAGGAAAAATTTTATTCATATTCATAATAATTAAATTATTTGATGGTTTCAGCAAGTTTTGCCAGTTCAAGATATTTCTTGTATAGTTTTTCGTAGA
>OKSW01000583.1_pt1 | contig 13891 bp, 6 predicted proteins | sample 1606351 | NCBI WGS metagenome assembly OKSW01 (sample SAMEA3879565, study PRJEB24766) | human gut metagenome | biome: human-associated habitat; feature: feces | place: USA | collected 1985/1987 | reverse complement strand
TATATCGGCTACGAAAAGTTAGAGCGGGAATTGGACGCGTCCCATACGGAAAGTTTTAAGAAGGTAGTGATGGCCCCGGCATCGAAAACCATGAATGAAGTGGTGGTGACGGGAATATACCAACGTAAGAAGGAAAGCTTTACGGGGTCGGCTGCTACTTTCGAGGGACCGGAATTGAAAAAAATCGGGGTGCAGAATGTATTGCAGAGTTTGAAAACCCTCGATCCATCTTTCAAAATCGCGGACAACATCCAGTTTGGTTCAGATCCCAACCGCATGCCGGACATCGAAATCCGCGGCAAGAGCAGCATCATGGGGTTGAAAGAGGAATATGGTACGGATCCGAATCAGCCCTTGTTCATACTGGACGGATTTGAAACCGATTTGCAGACGGTCTCGGATTTGAACATGAACCGCGTGGCTTCCGTTACGATATTGAAGGATGCGGCCTCTACGGCTATTTATGGTTCGAAAGCGGCCAATGGTGTTGTGGTCATCGAGACGGTGAAGCCGGAGAAGGGACGGTTGCGCTTGAGTTATAAAGGCGACTTCTCCCTGACAATGGCCGACTTGATGGATTATAACCTGATGAATGCCAACGAAAAGATAAAGTTCGAAGAATTGGCCGGGTTATATACTGATTTGACGAACGACCCGTTAAACCAACTGAGGTTGGACAACCTGAGGAACGAACGTTTGAAAGAAGTGGCACGTGGAGTGGATACTTATTGGTTGAGTGAGCCGTTGCGTACCGGTTTCGTGCAAAAACATAATGTTTATGCCGAGGGCGGAGAAGAGAAAATCAGGTATGGCTTAGGGCTGACTTACGGGAATACGGAAGGCGTGATGAAGGAGTCGAGCCGCCAGACCCTATCCGGTAATCTGGATTTGATTTATCGTACCGGGAAGTTTCAGTTCAGTAATAAACTGACGATTGATTATCTGGAAACGTCCGACCCTGTGGTCTCGTTCTCCGAATATGCTTTGGCTAATCCCTATTACCGCAAGTACAATGCCGATGGCGGAGTAAACAAGTATTTGTATGTTCCGGAGAATGACGACGAGGCTCCTGTTCCGAATCCGCTTTGGAATGCCCGTCTGAACAATTATGACCGTGGGGAGGAATTTGGCTTTACGAATAACTTCATTGCGGAATGGTTTGCCACGACGGATTTGCGTGCCCGTGCCAAATTCGGAGTGACGAAAACTACGGGCACAGCCGAAACGCGTTTGTCTCCGTTGCATACGGATTTCGACAGTATGAGCGATACGGAGAAGGGCTCATACGAACATTCCACTACCGCTGTCACGAAATATGAAGGGGACCTGTCCGTGACTTACGGCAAGCTGTTCCGGGAAGTCCACATGCTCAATCTTGTCGGCGGGTTTAATTTTTCCAACACGGAGTCTACCCGTAACGGTTATAAGGCAATAGGCTTCACCGAAGACCAGTTCGGTGCACCTTCTTTTGCCAATGGCTATCCGGATGGTGGAAAACCTTCATATTCAGAAAGCACCACGCGTGCGGCCAGTTTCTATTTGAATGGTGGATACGCGTATGACAACCGTTATTTGCTCGACGTTAACTATCGGCGCGACGGGGCTTCCATGTTCGGGTCGAGTCACCGTTTCCGCGATACGTGGTCGGTGGGTATAGGTTGGAACATTCACAAGGAAAAGTTTATGAGCGGCACGGACCTGTTCCAACTGCTCAAGTTGCGTGCGTCTGTCGGCAATCCCGGTAATCAGAACTTTTCCGCTTATCAGGCTTTCACGACTTATCAATTCAATGGATGGATGACCAATGTGTTCGGTGCGGGTGTTTTGATATCGGCTTTGGGAAATCCCGACCTTCAGTGGCAGAACACTTTGAATTATACGGTAGGGACGGATATAGCCATGTTCGACAATCGTTTGAATGTAACTGTGGATGTTTTCCGCAAAATTACAGACCCGCTGTTGACTGTCATTACGACACCGGGTTCGGTAGGCGTAAAGAGCGTAGCGATGAATGCCGGCCAGCAAAATACGAACGGACTGGAGGCTACGTTGCGTGTGTCTCCTATTCATAACGTGGAAAAGGGGATACAATGGACCGTCAGCTTGAATGCGCGGACGTACAAATCGGAGTACGCTCATATAGGCAATTCTTTGAGTGCCTTGAACAAAGCCGGACAGGCTTCGGTGACGGGGACGACGCGTTATTACGATGGGGGAAGCCCGACGGCTATTTGGGCTGTCCGTTCGGCAGGTATTGACCCAGCTACGGGTAAAGAGCTTTTTATTAAGAAAGACGGTAGTTATTCGTTCGATTATGATGTGAATGACGAAGTGGTCGTCGGTGACACGCAGCCCAAATTGGAAGGGGTCTTGGGAACGACCTTTTATTACAAGGGCTTTTCGTTCGGAGCTTATTTCCGTTACCAACTCGGGGGGCAGATATTCAATTCAGACTTATATAATAAGGTGGAGAATATCGATTTGAGTGACATAAACTACAATCAGGACCGACGTGCGCTGTATGACCGTTGGTCCGTTCCAGGTCAGGAAGCGCAGTTTAAGGGTATCTCCTTAGTGCAGAAAACGGACAAGTCTTCCCGTTTCGTAATGGATGAGAATACGTTTGCCGGAGAGTCCTTCAATGTAGGATATGAATTCACGCAACCTTTCATTAAAAAGGTCGGTCTGTCGTCGTTGACCCTTCAGGCTAACATGAACGACATCTTCCGGGTGTCTACCGTAAAAGCGGAACGGGGTATTGATTATCCTTTTGCGCGAACTGTGTCATTTTCTGTTTCAGTCGTATTCTAAAGCTATAGAAATTATGAAAATATTAAAATATATCATATTGTCTTTTTCCGGCTTGTTTTTCACGGCCGGATGTAGTGACTGGCTTGAAGTGAAGCCCTACGACACCATGGCCGAAGGTGATTTGTTAAGTACCGAAGAAGGTTTCAAGAAATTGCTTAACGGAGTGTATATTGATTTGAACAAGGACGAGCTGTACGGCCAGACGCTTACCGTGGAAATGGTGGAGATTATGGGAGGGTCTTATCTGATCGGTACCGATCCATTGACTTGGGGCGATTATATTGATTTGAACAACCGGAACTTCACTACCGAGTATTGGCGTACGAGACTCGACAATACGTGGGACAAGGCGTATGCATTGATTCGTAATTGCAATACGATATTGGAACAGATGGAGAGTCGTAAGCCGGTCTTTACAGGCAACAATTATAATTTGATTCGGGGAGAAGCGTTGGCGTTAAGGGCTTTGCTGCATTTCGACATGTTCCGTCTGTTCGGTCCCGTGTATAAGCTGAACCCGACGAAGACCAGTATTCCCTATGAGACATCCACTACCTTGCAGGTGCAGGAACTGTTACCGGGGAATGAAGTGATGCGCCATGTCATAGAGGATTTGTCTGAAGCGGAAAAACTGTTGGCCGATGACCCGATTATCACGACGACGGACCATTTGGTCAATCATGCGACGACGGGGGGAAGCAATTTCTTGGAGTACCGTACGTTGAGGCTTAATTATTATGCCGTACAGGCGTTGTTGGCGCGGGCATATCACTATATATCCAGTTACAAGGATGAGCATCAGGAGGACTATAAAGCCAAGGCTAAAAGCTATGCCGAAGGGATTATTAATATTGCCCCGCAGCATTTCCCGTTTGTGAATAAAGCGGACGTGTTAGGGACACCGGAGAATGTGGATCGCATTTTTGCTACGGAAGTGATTTTCGGTCTGACGAATGTGAACCGTAATCTGATGTTCAAGAACAACAACGATCCGGATCGAAGCCCGAAGCCGGTGCTCAGGATGGATCCGGCTCTTCTGGAGATGTCTTATTTCGGCGGCGGAGCGGACTACGGCGGGTCTACTGACGACTATCGTTACATTGCCAACTGGAAAAAGAGCGGAAATGATTACTATTTCTATAAGTATGCGGACATTACCGACGTGGGGAAGATAGAGAACACCATCGTTCCGATGATACGGTTGGGAGAAATGTATCTGATTATTGCAGACCTTTACGACGAGGTGAGCGAACGCCCTCTTATGGGCAGTTGGGTGAATAAGTTACGGGAACACCGTGGAGTAGAGAAAATGGATGAATCTAAATATGCTCCGCGTTTCTTGGGATACGAGGTCGTGAGAGAGCTGTATGGGGAGGGACAAATCTTTTTCTATCATAAGCGGAACTATTCACCGGTATTGATTACTTTTGATCCTATTACGGAATTCATCCCGGCTTCGGAGAAATTTTTTGTAGTTCCTTTACCGGATACGGAATCAGACAACAGACAATAAACAGGTTATGATGAAGAATTTAAAAATATGGTTTCCGATGTGCCTTGCGCTTTGCTTGTGGAGTGCATGCGATGAACGTACGCCGGATTTGTATAGTGCTCCCGACGGAATTTACTTTAATAACCGGACTTCGGGGAGTGTGTGGGTAGATACGACGACTTTGACTTTCGTTTATGAGCCGGACGAAACGATGTATCTCGACGTACCGGTAGTCATACAGACCATTGGAAGGCAGGCTGATATCGATCGTCCGGTCAATCTCAAGGTTTGGTCGGACAATGCCGAGGAAGGAGTGGATTATGAGTTGCTGACACCGGCGGTGGTACCGGCTCATGCTTCCATGTTTTCCTATGTGGTTCGTTTGAAACGTACGGAAGCCATTAAAACGGAATTGAAGTCCATTTATCTGGAACTGTCGGCTAACGAGTATTTCACTACGTTTCTGGAGAGGGATTCTACGGGAAGCGAGGAACGTCCTTACACCGAGATGTTGAAGTTCCGGATAGATTTTTCCGACTTCTATTCTACTCCTCCGGCCGGATGGCTTCCCGAGTATGTCGGCGAGTTTTCAGAACGTAAGTTACGTCTGATGTGGAAGCTGTTCGACGATGTGGTGGACCGTGCCGACTATAATGTGAAGGGGGCTATTCCTTTCAATAAATGGGTGTACATGCAAAGGGAAATAGATACTTATATGACGAAGCAATTATATATATTGTTGGGATATGAACAAGGAACGGTGGATGTAGACGCATTGGTGGACCCGGCAGCCGAAGGGGATGATCGCCAACTGTTGGATTTTACTCCCATAACCTCTGATAACTAAAATGGAATGATATGGAAAGAATGAAATATATCCGTTTGCTATGGTTGGTGTTGCCGTTCTTATGGCAAAGCTGTGCGGAAGATAAGGGGAATTACGATTACAGGGATTTGAACGATTTGAACATTTCGTTCGATGACGCTTATTCTGCCATTTCCCGTGAACCTTTCGTCATAAAGCCGGAGGTGGCAGCAAAAGAGTTCGTACCGGATGCTTATACTTATGAATGGAAGGCGTACGACCAGGCCGGGAGCCAGGAACCGGTTGTGTTGGGTACGGCTTTGAATCTGGATGTGGAATTGACTCTTGCACAGGGCAACTATCAGTTGGTACTGACCATTAGGGAGAAGGCGTCGGGGCTGTATTATCAAAAGTCGGCCACGTTGAACGTGGATACGCCGCTTTCGTTGGGGTGGTTGGTATTGTGCTCCGACAACGGGCGTGTGCGTCTGGACATGGTGTCGCACATCAAGGAAACGGATAATGTGTATTATGATTTGTTGAAAGGGACGGAGTTGGAGGATTGGCTACAACCTTACCAGCTGGTTTGCGACCCCGGGATGCAAGAGCCTTTCTATTTGGTGGCCGGTAGTGGGACTACGCGTTTGAGCAATAACGATTTTCAGTGGAACGACTCCTATATGATAGGTTATGAGTTCGGTAACGGAATGTATACCGGTACGGTACGTTGCCTGGCTTCTCACAGGCCGGGCAAGTTGTTTGTCGATATTGCGGGACGTGTGTATTATTGTAATACTTTGTCCGGTGACGGGTTGTTCGGTTCCGTTCGAGCCAACGGTTTTTATGTAGAGCCGGCAGTCGGTTATAATGCCAAAGGGACTCCTTTTATTCCGGCTTTTATGATGTGGGACAAGAATAACCGCCGTTTTGTGGTCTGTGCTTCGGAGTTCGCGTCTATCGGATTGGATAATGTGAGAGACGTGCCGATGGATGAATTGGCCGCCGACGGTTTCCCTACGGTGAATGAAGAGCTTTTCGCATGGCCGAAAAGAGCAGACCGAATGGACTTTATCTGTATGGAGAATACCCGTTACGACCGTAATCAAGACGGTAACGGGATGACATACGCCGTGTTGGGTAAAGGCGACCAACGTTTCTTGTATGGTATCATTCTCAATGAGCTTTACTCTTTTGCCGAAGCCAAATACGGTTATGCCTATGAGAAAGCTTATTATGTGGATTTGTCTGCTTGTACGGACATTGCCGGGGCCACACACTTTGCGTTCAGTTCCCTGAAGACATTTATGTATTATGCCGTGGGTAGAAAGGTCTATCGCGTGAATTTTTCCAATGCGGCTCCGGCGGCAGAATTACAGTTCGAATTACCCGAAGGAGAAGAAATCACCTGTTTGAAATTCTATCTGTGGGAACAAGAAGACACAGACAACCGTTCTTACGACCTGATTGTAGGCAGCAAGAAAAATGATACGGGCGAGGGTACATTGCGTATTTATGACGGATTCACGAATGAAGGCAATTTCCAGAATGCTGTTCCGGTGGAACGATACTCCGGTTTTGCAGATATTGTGGACGTGATTTACCGCGAGAAAGTAATTTATCAACAATAATTAATAATGAATGAGATGATGAAAAATAATATGTGGTTTAAGACAGCCTTTTTAACGTTTGTCTTTTGTGTTTTGGGGTTCGTACAGAGTCGGGCCGATATTCAGTTGACGGTCGATGTGGCGAATAAGACGGCTTCGACAGTCGTTGTGGTGTATCAGACTACGATCGTAGAGATTCCGTTGGACGACAACGGGCACGGTAGCCATACCTTTCAGCATATAGGTGCCGTACATGCCAGTCTGTTTTATGGAATGGACAGCAAAAACATTTTCTTGGAAGACGGAGATCGTATCCATATCTCCTTCGACGGGGCTGATTTCAAGGGAACCGTAAAATTTGAAGCGGATGGAGGCAAAGAGAAAATCTTTAAGTATCTGAATCAGGTGACCCTTTTGGATGTCCCGCAAGAGAAGATGGCCCTGCCGTTTGATGAGTACGCCGCGTTGGTGGACAAGAAAGAAGAGTCCATGATGCGTATTCTGAAGGCATGGAAGCTGGATGAAGTCAGTCCGCGTTTTGTTACCGTCGAAACCGGCCGCATCCGTTATGCTTATGCTTCTTCGCTGATGATGTACGCCGTGGGGCATCCTTTTGTAGCTCAGGATACCACTTACCGCCCGGACGAAGCCTATTACGATACACTTAAAAAGTATGCTGTGGCAGACGAGAACCTGGTAGAACTGAAAGAGTATCGTGAGTATATGAAAGAGATAGCCCGGATGTTCGGCTGCAAGAAAGAAGAAGCAAAGACACCATACGACCGTACGATTTGTATGATGAACTACATTGCCGACCATATCGAGGACGACAAAGTGAAACAGACGCTGCTGAACGTGTTGGCTATCGAGCAAGTGGAACAGTATGGCATCAGCAATATAGATGAATTGCTGAATCTGCACGGCACTTACGTGACCGATCCCGTACTGCAGACTGCCTTCAAAGAAAAATATGATGCTTGGGATTTGGCTCGTCCGGGTAACCCTTCTCCCGATTTCCGGGCATGGGACGTGGACGGGAAAGCTTATACCGTAGCCGATTTCAAGGGGAAATATGTGTATATCGATCTTTGGGCGACGTGGTGCGGTCCGTGCCGCCGTGAGATGCCTTTTCTCAAGCAGTTGGAGGAAGAATACAAAGGGCGCAATATCACCTTCCTGAGCCTTTCTACGGATGCACGTAAGGCCGATTGGCTGAAGATGGTGAAAAGTCAGCCGATGACGGGAATACAGTTGCATTTAGGTACCGGCAGCCGTTTCCAGACGGCATACAAGGCCGATGGCATTCCTCATTTTATCCTGCTCGATCCCGAGGGAAAGATTGTGAATGCCAATATGCTGCGTCCTTCTTCGCCCGACATTCGCGGTTACCTGGACCGCCAACCCGGTCTGTAAAAGAAGTGATATGAGGATAAAAGGAGCTTTCGGGCTCCTTTTTTTGTGGGGACAAGCCTTGTACGGTTACACTCCGAAATATCTTTTTTGTTTTTTTACGGCACGGACGGTTGACGAAGAATGTTATTTTTTTCATCTTTGTACAATTAAATTCCAAGAGCCGTAACTATGAATGTTTCCATTGAAATAGGATTGCTTGTATCCGCCTTTCTGATTTTCTGTAGTATCCTGATGAGCAAGACCGGTTACCGTTTCGGTATCCCTACTCTGTTGATGTTCCTATTGGCCGGCATGCTGTTCGGCACAGACGGTCTGGGCATACAGTTCGACGATGTGTCGGTGGCCCAGCATATCGGTATGGTTGCGCTGTGTATCATCCTTTTCACCGGCGGAATGGACACGAAGATGGAGGACATCCGTCCGGTATTGTCGCCGGGTGTCATGTTGGCCACCTCCGGCGTATTTCTGACTACGCTTTTTTGCGGATTGTTCGTCTATTGGGTTTCCGGTTGGCCGCTGCATACGGGTGTCGGTTTCACCCTCATCGGTTCCTTGCTGTTGGCCGCCACGATGTCTTCCACCGACTCCGCTTCCGTCTTCAACATCCTTCGCTCGCAGCGAATCAACCTGAAACACAATCTTAAACCGATGTTGGAACTCGAGAGCGGGAGCAACGACCCGATGGCCTATCTCTTGACCGTTATCCTGATACAATGCTTGCAGGCCGGAGGCGTTTCGGGTTGGGACATCCTGTGGTCTTTCCTTTTGCAGTTTGTGGTAGGTGCGCTCGGAGGCTATCTGTTGGGACGTTTGTCCGTATGGCTCATCAACCGCGTGGGGCTGAAGAATGCCGAACTGTACTCCATCATGGTGCTTTGTTTCATTTTCATCATTTACTGCTCGGCCTATTTGCTGAAAGGCAACGGGTACTTGGCGGTTTACATTGCAGGCATGGTCATCGGCAACAGCCGCTTGTTCAAGAAGAGGGAAATAGGCACCTTTCTCAACGGCATGACGTGGCTGCTCCAGATTGTGATGTTCCTCATGTTGGGACTGTTGGTCAATCCCCACGAGATGCTTCCCGTCATGCTGATGGCCGTTCTGGTCAGCGTCTTCATGACCTTTGTGGCCCGTCCGCTTAGCGTATGGCTGAGCCTCCTGCCTTTCGGGCGGAAAATCACGAATAAATCCAAGCTGTTTATTTCCTGGGTCGGCATCCGTGGGGCCGCCCCCATTATTTTCGCCACCTATCCGGTGTTGGCGCAAGTGGACGGTGCTAGCCAAATTTTCAATATCGTGTTTTTCGTCACGTTGATTTCCCTGCTTTTTCAGGGCATGTCCTTGTCATGGGTGGCGCGTAAGTTGGGCCTCACGGAACCCTTGCCGGAAAAAGAGAACAACTTCGGTATCGAACTGACCGAGGATGTCGGGAGCACGTTACGTGAAGTGCTTTGTACGGAAGAGCTTCTGCAACGGGGACGTCATATTCGCGAACTGTCGCTTCCGGAAGGAACGTTGGTTATTATGATTAAGCGGGGCGACCGTTATATTGTGCCGAACGGTTCGCTGGAACTGATGTTGGGCGACCGGTTGTTATTGATGATTCATAATGTATAAATGACTGTTTATAAGTTATCTATATTTCCCTTTGAGGCTTTTTGTTCTTTTTGTGCCGGATGGTTTTCCATTTCTGCCGGACGTTTTTTGGTCTTGTATCGGGTGGTTGGCTGTTTCGTGTTTGGCTATTCATGATTTTCAGCGAGGAGTCCGACTATATGCTTTCTTCTTTTCTACCCCATGCTCCAGATATGGAAAACGGTCACCCCGACCTAAGCCGGAATGACCGCCATGAAGAAAAAATTAAGTGGTATTTATTCTTTGTCCAAAAGGATTTTCATCATTTCACAGGCTGCTTTGGCTACGGAGGTTCCGGGACCGAAGATAGCCGCTACGCCTGCTTTGTACAGGAAGTCGTAGTCCTGCGCCGGGATGACACCGCCTGCGATGACCATGATGTCCTCGCGTCCCAACCGCTTCAGCTCTTCGATGACTTGCGGGATGAGGGTCTTGTGTCCGGCTGCCAACGAACTTACGCCCATGATGTTCACGTCGTTCTCTACGGCTTGGCGTGCAGCCTCGGCCGGTGTCTGGAACAACGGTCCCATGTCGACGTCGAAACCGCAGTCGGCATAACCCGTGGCACAAACCTTGGCCCCGCGGTCGTGGCCGTCCTGTCCCATCTTGGCAATCATGATACGCGGCCGGCGGCCTTCCTGCCGGGCGAACTCTTCCGTCAACTCGCAAGCTTCGGCGAAGTCGGCGTCTGCTTTACTTTCTGATGAATACACTTGTGAAATAGTTCTGATTACGGCTTTATATCGGCCTACGATAGCCTCGCAAGCGTCTGAAATCTCTCCTAACGTGGCACGTACGCTGGCTGCCTTTACGGCTAGGTCGAGCAGGTTGTGTTCGCTCTTCTTGCCTTCGTTGAACTCGCGTACGCATTCGGTGATGGCGGCCAATGCCTTTTTCACCTCTTCCTCGTTCCGTCCGGCTTTCAGTTTCTTCAGGTTTTCTTCCTGTTGCAGGCGGACGGCAGTGTTGTCCACTTCGAGGATGTCGATTGGATCTTCGTGGTCCAAACGGTATTTGTTCACACCCACGATGGTCTGTGCGCCGGAGTCGATACGGGCCTGTGTACGGGCTGCGGCCTCTTCGATACGCATCTTGGGCAGACCGGTTTCAATGGCTTTGGCCATACCGCCCAGTTTCTCGATTTCCTGAATGTGTTCCCAAGCCTTGTGGACGAGTTCGTTCGTCAGGGTTTCCACATAGTAAGAACCGGCCCATGGGTCGATGTGCTTGCACACTTGGGTTTCGTTCTGGATGTATATCTGCGTGTTACGTGCGATACGGGCCGAGAAATCCGTCGGCAGGGCGATGGCTTCGTCCAACGAGTTGGTATGCAACGACTGGGTGTGCCCCAAAACGGCTGCCATGGCCTCGATACACGTACGTCCCACGTTGTTGAACGGGTCTTGTTCGGTCAGTGACCAACCGGAAGTCTGTGAGTGGGTACGCAATGCCAGTGATTTCGGGTTCTTCGGATTGAATTGTTTCACAATCTTTGCCCACAACATACGTGCAGCACGCATCTTGGCTATTTCCATAAAATGATTGGTTCCAATCGCCCAGAAGAAAGACAGGCGCGGTGCAAATGCATCAATATCAATGCCTGCTGCCGTTCCTGCACGAAGATATTCCAAACCATCAGCCAATGTATAAGCTAACTCGATATCCGCGGTTGCACCTGCTTCCTGCATGTGATAACCGGAGATAGAAATAGAGTTGAACTTAGGCATCTTCTGCGAAGTGTATTCGAAAATATCAGAAATAATCTTCATAGAGAATGCAGGCGGATAAATATAAGTATTACGCACCATGAATTCTTTCAGAATATCATTCTGGATAGTACCGGCCATTTCTTCGAGTTTAGCACCTTGCTCCAGACCGGCATTGATATAGAATGCCATAATCGGAAGTACAGCTCCATTCATTGTCATAGACACAGACATCTTGTTCAATGGGATACCATCGAACAGCACTTTCATATTTTCCAATGAACAGATAGATACACCGGCTTTACCTACGTCACCCACTACACGTTCGTGATCGGGGTCATAACCGCGGTGAGTAGCTAAGTCGAATGCCACTGACAAACCTTTCTGACCGGCAGCCAAATTACGGCGATAGAATGCATTTGATTCTTCGGCGGTAGAGAATCCGGCATACTGGCGGATAGTCCAGGGACGAAGAGTGTACATTACTGAATACGGACCGCGCAGATAAGGAGGAAGTCCGGCAGCATAGCCAAGGTGTTCCATTCCTTCGAGGTCTTCTTTTGTATAAACAGGCTTCACTTCAATGTGTTCCGGTGTTTTCCAGTCAGCGGAGATACCGTTAGCCTTTTGCCATTCAGCACCGTTAGCAGGCTGAAATGCGGCATATATATCTAAGTTTTTAAAATCTTTTCTCATCTTACTTCAATAGTTTAGCGTTAAACTCTTTCAAGGTATCCAATACATTGACACGAACATGGATGAAGTTTTCGATACCTGCAGCTTTCAGGTCGTCCATACAAGCCGGAGCACCGGCAACGATAAACATAGCACGACCATTCAGTGCTTTGAAAGCAGGAATTGCATATTCAGCATATTCATCATCGCTGGAACAAATAACAACAATATCAGCTTTTGCAGCCATAGCCGCCTCTACTCCTGCTTCTACTGTCTCAAATCCCAGATTATCAACGACTTCATAACCAGCACAAGCCAGGAAGTTACAAGAATATTGAGCACGTGCCTGACGCATGGCCAGATTACCAATGGTTAACATGAACGCTTTCGGACGTTTGCCTGATGCTTCTGTTTCGAGACGCAATGCTTCAAACTGACTGGCAGCACGATCGAACACCAGAGTATCCACCTCTTTTTCGCAAGTGTGAGAGTCACCTCCGCAACAACACTTACCTTCAACAGGTTGCTTATTGCCAGCCTTCTCATTGAAGTTCGGGAATTGGTTGGTACCCAACAGCACTTCACGACGCTGTGCAACTGCTTTATGACGAGCTTTGTTGCTCTCATTCACAGCAGCCTGAACAGTTCCTGCTTTCAATGCCGCATAGAAGCCACCTGCTTCTTCTACAGCAAGGAAGAGCTCCCAAGCCTGTTTTGCAATAGCCACAGTCAGATTCTCAATATAATAAGAACCGGCAGCAGGGTCAATCACTTTATCAAAATGAGATTCTTCTTTCAGCAACAGTTGTTGGTTACGAGCCAGACGTTCTGAGAACTCGTCCGGAGTCTCATAAGTCTTATCAAACGGAGTTACCGTCATAGAGTCTACGCCTCCTAATGCAGCACTCATGGCTTCAGTCTGTGTACGAAGCAGATTTACATGTGCATCAAACAAAGTAAGATTGAAAGTAGAAGTTTCGGCATGAACCGCCATTTTTGCTGCGCAACGACATTCTCCGTTAGAACCTTTATTCTCGCAATCACGCACACATTCGGGATTGTAAGAAGCTACAATATTTGCCCAAAGCAAACGTGCCGCACGGAATTTCGCTATTTCAAGGAAATAATTGGAACTGATACCAAAATTAAATTTGATTTTCTTGGCTACTATGGCAGCAGGAATACCGGCATCAGTCAATTGACCCATATATTCATTTCCCCAAGCCAGAGCATAACCCAGTTCCTGAGAAATATAAGCGCCTGCATTATTCAATGATAAAGCGTTTACATTCAGCACACGATAGAAAGGAAGCGGCTGAATTGCTTCAATCAAAGATTTGGCTGTTTGTACCATATCACCTTTCTCCTTGCCACGAGTCAGCATCTTGTTGAAGAAATCATAGTTGATAGAACCTTTCAGTTTCTTCACATCATAATCTTTCTTCTGGAAATAAGCTACCAGCAGATTAGCCAACTCAACCACATGCCCCTGACAAGTTGAGAAATTCAGTTCAACACACTCTGCCTGAATATCACTTAACAGTGTTTCAATATATTCCGCATTAAGTTCTTTTGCTTTCACATGGAAAGAAAGTGAGTCAACACCCTTATTTAGGATATCCAGTGCTTTCGCATTGGCTTCTTTCGGACATTCTACTCTAATTTCCTGACGAACCAACCATGCATTGTTGTCTTTTTTAGTTCCTCTTAAATAAGGGAACTCTCCAGGAAGTGCATCAGTAGTTTT
>OKSW01000576.1_pt1 | contig 14099 bp, 8 predicted proteins | sample 1606351 | NCBI WGS metagenome assembly OKSW01 (sample SAMEA3879565, study PRJEB24766) | human gut metagenome | biome: human-associated habitat; feature: feces | place: USA | collected 1985/1987 | reverse complement strand
CAGCACGGTCAGACTATGATCCAGCGCATCGCGGATAGCCTGCACCTGCGGCATAATCAGCCGGCCTTTCGGCGCCTCAAAGTCTATCGGAATTATCATGACCACCGTCGAATGAGCCGGCGCCAAATCGCCCAGCAGAACTGGCGCATTGATGAAGTCTTCGGGAACTGCCTTTATCAGAGCGGCTTTCAACTCGTTCAGCACCCGGTCGCGGCTGCCGCGGTCGGTCGAAACGACTTTGATGCCGTCTTCGGGACAGCCATACAAATCGCATTTGTTATAAACTTTAATCAGCGGCAGTTTGCGCGCTTCAGCCTCGCGGACAATTTCCTTCTCCTCAGTGCCGATTTTGCCGCCTTCGCAGACCAGAACCGCCACGTCGGCACGGTCCAGAACCCGACGGGTTTTGGCCAGACGTTCCGCAGCCAAAACGGTTTCATCGCCGAAACCGGCCGTATCCAACCAGACGACGGGACCAAGCGGCAGAAGCTCCTGCGCTTTTTCGACAACGTCGGTGGTCGTACCCGCAACATCGGAAGCAATGGATACCTCCTGACCGGCAATCAGGTTTAAAAAGCTTGACTTTCCGGCATTGACGCGACCGAGCAAAGCAATGTGAAGCCTCAGGGATTTTGGTGTTTGCAGCATATTATTTTACCTTTCAGAATCAGCCCGGCGGCTGATGTTTTTGATAATTTCGCCGGCAATCGTCAGACCGAAGACGGCGGTAACGGTCGGCAGGGATCCCATCGTCAGCCGTTTGCGGCCGTTTCTGCCACCGCTGACAACCGGATTGGCATCATTTTCATTATCGTCAAAAAGCGCGGTTGCGGGCAGTTTTACCTGTTCGTCGGAAGAAACGCAGACAATTTTGCCGATATCGACGCCGCGGCGTTTGAGACGCTTACGCACAAACCTTGCCAGACTGCAGTTTTCGGTACGGCTGAGCCGGCGCAACCCGATGCGGGAAACATCGGTTTTGAGCGCCGCCCCCATAGAAGAAATAAAAGGGATGCCGTTGCGATACAGCGTTTCCATCAGACAGCATTTCGGGTTCAACGCGTCAATTGCGTCGACGACATAATCGACAGGTTCGGACAAAAGCTGCGGCAGGGTGTCGGCATTAACAAAAGTTTCGATGATTTTCACGTCACAGTCAGGGTTTATATCCAGAACCCGCTCACGCGCCACTTCGGTTTTTCTGCGGCCGACAGTGGAACTCAGCGCCAGGATCTGGCGATTGATGTTGCTTTCGTCAAAGACGTCGAAATCAACCAGCGTCAAATGTCCGACCCCGGCTCGGGCCAAGGCTTCCAAAGCATAGCCGCCGACGGCGCCGAGACCCACGACCATCACACGGGCGCCGCGCAGGCGTTCCATGCCTTCGTGCCCCAGCAGAGCTTCGGTTCGCAAAAATCTTCTATTTTCCAATGCCCATAAACTCCAATGCGTTGCGATACACTTGTCCAGCCAGCGTTTCCGGGGCACAGCCGCGAACGGCGGCAATCCGCCTTGCCAGTTCCGGCAGCGCCGAAGAGGCTACCTCCTCGTTCGGGAGCGGTCCCTGATACGGTCCGTCGGTTTCCAGCAGCATGCGTTCCGCCGGAACGGACTTAAGCACATTTTCCCGATGCCGGCTGCGCAGAACCGAATAACTAAATCCGGCATAACCGCCGCGGATCATAATTTTATTAAGCTGTTCGCGCGAGCCGGAAAAGGAATGAAAGACAAATTTCGGCGGCAATTTTGCCCAAAATCCCTCCAGCCAGGCGTCGGCGCGTACCGCATGCACGATCAGCGGACGACCGTATTTTACGGCTAACTCGATCTGACGGGCAAAGACTTCTGCCTGCGGCTCATACGCGGAATTTTTCAAACGGTCAAAACCGCATTCGCCGAGCAGCGCCTGCGGGAACCGCTGCAGGTATTCGCTCAGCAAAGTTTCCCAGCCGGTTTCGGCCTTTTCCAAATACCAGGGGTGCAGCCCGAAAGCCGGAACGACGTAACCGGGAAAAGACAACGCCAGAGCCGCAGCCCGCTCCCAGTCTTCGGGATAAGACGACACGCAGACCATGCCTGCGACGCCGGCCTTCCGGGCAGCGCCGACAATATCCGTTGCACAGTTTGACTTAAAATCTTGCAAATGTATGTGCGTGTCAATAAATTGCATATAAGGACTTTCGTTGAATTTATATAGGATAATAAGACAGCCATGCATATTTTGACAAGACCAATTTTGGAAATAGACCTGAATAATCTGCTTAACAACTACAAAAGCCTCAAGGCATTGTCCAGACACGCACAGGCGGCGGCTGTGGTCAAAGACGACGCCTATGGGCTGCATGCAGACATTGTAGCAAAAAAACTTTATGAAGAAGGCGGCTGCCGCCATTTTTTCGTTGCACACGGAATTGAGGGCGAAAGAATCCGCAATCTGGTTCCCGAAGCGGCGATTTACGTTTTGCAGGGCATCGGCGAAGACAGCGTCGATTCTTTCCGCCGCTGCCGGCTGATTCCGGTCATCGGTTCGCCGGAAATGTTCGCCTGGTGGAAGGAAAACCGAATTGAGGGCATTAAGCCTGTCATTCAGGTTGAAACCGGACTGAACCGTCTTGGGTTCCGCGAAACGGATTTGGAAAAACTTTCCGACGCCGACAAAAACGAATTTTCGATGATTTTGTCGCATCTGGCCTGTGCCGACGCCAAGGAGCATTTTATGAATCAGCACCAGTTGGACAATTTCCGCCGCCTGAAAGAAAAATATTTTCCGAAACTGCCGGCTTCTCTGTCGGCTTCCGACGGAACTTTCCTCGGCGCCGAATATCAATGGGACCTGGTGCGCTTGGGAGCGGCAATGTACGGCATCAATACCGCGCCGTGAAAACCAGATGAAAAGCGTGGTTACGGTCAAAGCGCCGGTTCTGCAGATTGCCGACCTGCCGAAAGGCGATTTCGTCGGCTATTCGGCCACTTACCGGGCAACCGAAAACCGCCGGCTGGCAATTGTTTCCATCGGATACGGCGACGGCATTCCGCGTTCGCTGTCCAACGTCGGCAAAGTTTTTTTCAACATCTGCGGCAAAATCCACGAAGCGCGTGTTCTCGGGCGGCTGTCGATGGACAACATCATCTGCGACGTTACCGGAATTGACAACTTGCAGATCGGCGATCTAGCTGGCATTATTACCGACTATTATACGCTGGACGACATGGGGCGCGATGCCGGCACTATCAGCTATGAGATTTTATCCCGTATCGGCAAAAATACGCGTTATATACGGACTTATATCGGCGCGTAAAAAAACCGGAGCCTTAGCTCCGGTTTTTTTTACTTATTTGCTTCTGGTTTTCAGATTTTCAAGTTCCTTTTGTTCCACTGCAATACGGTTCTTGACAATCTCCTGAGCCCGGCCATCTTCAAAACCGTGTTGTCTCAGCATTTTGTAGTGCTCATCGTAGTCAACATAGCGGAACTTGCCGTCATTATAACGGGCAACGCCGAGTTCGGCCAAACGGTTAATCTGGTCACGGCCGCCGGCCAACGTATCTTTACCTTCAAACAGCTTACCTGCCTTAGGGGATTTTATAATCGGCTGCGGCGTTTCGGGCTGTTCCGTTTCTTTCTGTTCGGGAAGCGACTGCGGATTTTCATTCGGCTTATCTGCCACAGGCTGAACCGGCAGTTCATCCGGCTTAGTACCTTCCCGCGTAACCGGAGCAACCGTTTCTACGGGTTCTTCCTTAACATCGTAATAATCTACCAGACGTTCGCTGGCACAGTCATCAAGCAGAAAACGCGAGCGGGTGTTAATACCGACATAATTCGGATCCAAATTGCGGCCATACGGCAAATCGGTGCGCTGACCATAGTTATAACCGGTTAAACCCTTATGGATTTCGGAAACCTGCTGTTCCATCGTCAGCTTGGAGCAGCTTCCGTCACCGAGCAGCGCCCTCAACAGCTCATCGGCATCACCTTTACGAACATCAGCTGCGCGTAAAAGAATGGCGTGGGCAATCTGAGCATCGGAGGCGCTCGGAAATGCGGTACGAACACTCTCATCCATATGGCCGACGCGATAAATCATCATTTCGGCCTTCAGAGTAGCTTCCGAACGGCTAACCTGACTGTTGGTCAGCAGACGGATAACGCTCTCCTTGCTTCTGGCCTCAACTTCGGGACCATGATAGAAATCATCATACTGAACGACGGCATCGGGCGTTTCGTGATTCGGCGCATTATTATCGGCATTTTGATTGTCATTGCCGGGCTGAACCGCCGCGCCTTCATCGCCGTTTCCGTTCTGAGCGCCGGCATTTTCCGGGTTCGGTTCAGTGTGCGTATCTTCTTTTCCCTCACCTAACCATTTACCAAGCATATCACGTGCCCAGATGCCGCTGGCAAACGCAACGGCAGAACCCAAACCGATCAGCAAACGGCGGTTGCGCTCTTTTTTGTCGCCGGCTTTATGCGCCTCATAAACACTGGTGGCACTGCGGGTCAGCATTGCGGCACCGGACAAACTCATTTTGGCAACGCCGACATGACGGGTCAGCAGGGAAGCTTTGGCCGCCGTATCCAGCGTTTGTCCGGCAGAGGCGGCTTCAGCAGCGGCCACGCTCAAATTACTGACGGCACCATAAACGGCCATACCGGCGCTCAAACCCGCCGAAGCGGCATACAAACCGGCCAGAACCGCGTCTTTTTTGTTTTCCTTGCAGAATTTTCTGAAACCGGTCCGCTGCTCTTTGGGCAGAGCCATATATTTATTGGTAAAGGGAACGACATGCTTTTTAACGACATATGCCGCATAAACGCCCATACCCAGCGGGCCGCCCATACCGGCGACAAAGGCCATGCCGATTGCCGGCGCCGCTTTTTCGGCAACCAGAGCCGCACCGCGGACGTATCCCCAGGTTTTGGGGCCAAATTTCTGTTCGCATCTTTCATCAAATTTCTTAATTTTAGCCTTGAACTTCTGAATGACCGGAATGCTGCCGACCGCTTTTTCAATTTTTTCGATTTTGTTGTCAATACGAGCGGACTCAACGGCCATAAACCCGAGCACGCTTTCCAGACGGACATGCGCCTTGCTCGGTTTGCTGCCGCCTTCGGCTTTGGCTAAAACGTCAATTTTGTTTTTCAGAACCTGCTGCAGATGTTCGCGATTGCCGTTATAGCGGCTGAAATCAACCGCATTGCCGGTAACAACCGAATAAACGGCCGAATCAATATTGAGTTTCAGACGCTCGACGTATTCCTCTTTGGTAACCTTTTTGGCATCAAGCATTTCGGCTTCGGTTCTGAGTTTGGCCTGCTCAACAAGTTCGGATTTGACGTCATGTTTGACGCCTTTTTCGTCATAAACGTCAAGAACATTCAGGGAAGCGCGGTTATCTGCGAAGGACTTGTCATTTTCATCCAACGGATTGACCGAGGCCGACAGCATTTCCAGCTGCTGCATGTTTTTGCTGATATCAACGCTGCCAAGATTGTTTTCGTTTACGTTTTCAGCGACATTGTCTTCCTCGATTTCGGCAATCGGCGCCCGGGGAGTCTCTTCCGGTTTGGCTCCGGCATCAGCCAAAATTTTCATCGCTTCGTCACGGTCTTTGAACCAGGCGATGCTTTCCAGCGTACCGTTGTGCACAATGCCTTTTTCATCCAGATATTTAATCTGTTCCGGCGTCAGGGAAATGCTCTCGAGACGGTTTTCCTCCTTGTCCGGCTGTTTTTTGGCAGCGGCAACAGCCTCTTCAACTTTTTTGTCCTTGGCACGTTTGGAAACGCGGGCCGCAATTTCAAGAGCCTTTTGACCGTCTTTGGTCAGGTTATCATCTTTGTCAAAGCCGACTTCCTCGGCAAGCTCGCGCAGCGCGCCGGCGTCTTCCAGCGTCATTTGGGACTGAAAATCCGCAGAGCTGCGGGCATAAGCCGAAAGCTGGCCTCTCGCATAACCGCTGACCAAACGAAACAGGCCGGCACTGTTTTCGTCGCCCTTCAAAACGGCATGCACTTCCACCAACTGGGCGAGGCTTAATTTTTCCATGCCGGAATTAACCATTCTTGCTGCTTCCTGAGCATTCATAATTCTAAACTCCCTGTTTAATTTTCTTGCTAATTGTGGGCATTATAGCACAAAACGAGCTTTTTTCAATATGTTTTTTGTCAAATTAGGCAATTTTTTTTGAGAAACAGACTTTACCTCTCAACACCCGAACTCCGATCGGCACTGCCCGCCGTACGAGACGTTTTGACCGACGTAATTTCATTATCGGCACAACTCTGCTTGAACTCCTTATAAAACTGTTGCTGTGCCGCGATCCGTTCTTTGATGCTTCCGCTGTTCAAGGCCTTGTACAACGGGTGGTTTTCTTCAACCTCAATACGCAGAAACTGACCGTTTGCCGTCTTTCCGTCGGGGTTAAGATTATGAAATTCCGTCAGCCGGAAAGCATGTCCGTCTTTGTCTATGCCGACATACTGATTGTTGCCCAGCTTGTCTTTGGCGCTGAAAAACTGTCCGTTTTCCATGCCTTTCGAGTCTGCAAGGGAAACCGTCGCATAGCTGTCCATTTCCCTTTCCTTTCCCTCCTGGACGGCAATCATGGCCTGATCCAGTCTGTCTGTATTCGGACGGGAAGCTTCGGTTTCATTATCTGCTGCATTCTGCGAAGGCGCCGGCTGATCCTGACGTTCCAAAGGCTTTTCCAGCGTCCGTCTTTCCATGGCAGCCGTTCCGGTTTCGCGTTCCTGATTCTCCCTATATTGTTCGCGTTTGTTCAAGGCGTCAACCCTGGCTTCGGCATCGGCATATTTCTGCTCCATCAGCGGACGCGGCCCCTGCTCTCTCATTTTGCCGAGCAGTTCTTCGCGTTCCTTGAGCAGTTTCATGGCCGGACCGTGATGTTTTTTATTGGACAAAACGTCTTTATAATATTCGCGCACGGCACGGCGGTCTTCGCCGTAATCTCCGGTCATAGCCGGCGCATCGGTCTTGTCGATGCCGTAGCGTTTCAGTTCACGGCCGATTTCGGTCATACGCGCTTCCATCTTTTTGCGGGCTTCAATATCGTCCCCAAGCTGATCTCGCTCGGCTTTGGCCAATTTAATCTCTTTTTTGGAGAATTCCATCTGTTTTTTGACTTCTTCTTTCATGGCCAGAGCATGTTTATATTCGGCGTCAATACGGCGTTTGTCGTCAAGAGGCAGATCTTTGACCTCATCAACGCCTTTGCCGGTCAGGCGGACTTTTTCAACGGAAGCCTTCCAGGCCGCCTCGGCGCGGGCAGCTTCGCGTTTGGCGGCAATCAGCGCCTTGCCGTCGCCTTTTTCTACCCGGTAAGGATTATTTTCGTCCTTATCCTTATTTCCGTCTTCGTTAACCGTTTCGGTCGGCTGCGGTTTGGCAAAAGTTTTGGCAAAAGCTTCGGCCTCTTCGGTTTTGCCGTCGGTGCGCAGCTGACAGTATTTAAGATACGCCTTGTTGGCCTCAAGCTGCCAGTCGTCCGTTTTGCCGTTCCGGAAAGACGCCATCATGCTTTCATAAAGTTTGCGGTCGGCTTCCGACATTTTTTCAACATCAAGCATTTTGCTGCCGGAAGGCTGCGTTTCCGGATTTTCGGTACGGACTTCGCCGTTTTTGACGGAACCGGTGCGCGGCGTACCGCCGTGTTCCTGCTCATTGGCAATGATTTTGCCGTTCGGCCGGTAAGAATAGCCGGTGCCGCCCTGCGCGCGTACATCGTTCAGATAATGGCCGGTATTGTCGACGTTGGCAGCCGAGCGGCTGATGATTTCCATATCGGCTTTGCTCAGCGCTTCGCCTTTGAGCGCGCGGGAAAATGTGTCGCGGATATTGGTGCCGTCAACGGTCATAATCTTGTCATTGGGGGCCAGCAGCCGTGCCTGCTCCAACTTATAGAAAGCTTCTTCCGGATTTTTGATTCCGGCGGCTTTCAGCTGTCCGTAAACCTTGTTCATGTCGACACCGGGATGGCGTTCGGCATTGCGGGCCAGCATGTTTTTCAGCTGTGCTTCGGAAACCGGTCCGTTTTCGGCGTTTTGGGCGGCAACGACATTTTCCGGCGTTTCTTTGGCAAGCGAGCCAAGCTCTTCAACGCGTCTGTTCAGCAGTATCGCTTTCTGCGCCGGGGACATCTCCTCATAAACTTTCGGATTTACGCCCAGTTCATGCAGTTTGGCATCAAGCTGGTTTTCGTTCAGGCGGGAGAAGTCCGGCGTCTGCTGCACCGGCTGCGGCTGAACGCCGCTTACTTTCGGCGCCGCGCCGGTAATGCCGTCCACGCCGGCATCATGGCTTGAAAAACGTTCTCTGAGCCAGCCAAAGGCCTTGTCGCCGTATTCGGCGGAAAACACGCCGACGGCGCCGGAGAATATCGAAATTCCGGCGGTCAGCGCCGCCTGTTTGTACAACTGTTTGCGTCTGGCTTTGTCCGGTTCGTTGAGCGCGGCGCGGAAATCCATGCCGGCATTGGTCAGGCCCGACGTTACGGATATGGTGCCGCGAATGGCGGCTTTGAGCAGTTTGTCGCCGGCTTTGGCCGCAGCCGTATCGCCGATGGCCCGGCCGACCATGCCGACGGCATTCCAGCCGTGCTGGACGACGTCGCTGCCGCCGAAATAGGCGGAAACACCGGTCAGAACAACTGACGTGGTAAGAGAGACAAGCTCTTTTTTGTTATTTTTCAGATAGTTCCAGTATGAACCTTCGAATCCGCTGTCCTTATATGTTTTATAAGAAGTCCGAACCAGCTGGTAAGAGCGGTAAGCGGACAATGCAGCCAGACCGACGCCGCCAGTAGCGTATCCGACAATACCCGAAACTATGCCTTTTTTAACCGCGGGGTAAAGCTTGGGATATTTTTCTTTCATGCGGGCGTCAAAACCGAGCGCTCTTTCTTTCAGGGTTTTATGACCGGTCTTTTCGGCGATGCGGTTATTGACGGCAACCTGGTTGCGGCTGTTGGCAATGATTACGGCCGCGGCGTTCGTGCCGTTCAGGCTATAATTTCCGGAAGGATACTTGCGTTCGATATAACCTCTGGCCGCAGTTTTGACTTTGTCGTTAAATTCCCTGATTTTCTTTTCGAGTTCTTTTTCCTCTTCCGGCGTCAGATTGTCCTTATGAGCCAAAAGCTCGGCATTTTCCGTTTGAAAATCGGCCAGGAACTGAGCCTTGAGCATTTCAAGCGCCATGGCGTCGGCATGGCTGCCGATGGCCTGAAGCAGCCTTTTTCTTTTTTCAGCAGCGCTCAGTCCGGCAAAAGCAGGATTAACCGCCAGTTCGGACTCGGCCTGCAAAATTGCCATTTCCAGCAGCTCGCGGCGAAGTTCTTCCTTGTCTTTGACGCCGTCTTCCTTACCGGCCTGCAAATCGACATGCTCAAAAAAGTCGGCAATATTGGCCATTTCGGGGTGGAGCGGTGTGCCGTCCGGCTTACGGGCAAACGCGTCGAAACCGGCCAGCATGGCATCCATTTCCGACAGATTCTTGTCAATTACCGGCTTAAACGACGGTGACAAATGGGTCAGGCCGAGCTGAGCGTCAAGCTCGCGTTTTTCGCGCTCCACACGTTCAGCGGCGGACAATTCTCTCGTTTCCGGGTTATGAACCGTTACGATTTCGGTTTCGAGATTCTGAATGCCGGTCAGGTCTTCCGGCGCGACTTTTTCTTTGCCCTCGGCAAAATCCTTTACCTGTTTCTGCGCAAAGGCGTCAAGTTTGGCGAAAGCTTCACCGGCTGCGCCAGGTTCACCACTGTGCGTTTTCAGAATACGGTATATCCGGGTCAGTTCTTCAGGACTTAAACCGTCCAGCCCTTTGTTAACCAGTTCAACGGCCTGCTGAAGTTCGCGGCGCTTGGCATCGGCTGCATTTTCCTCACCGGCGCTGACAACACCGCCGGCCTGATTTGAATCGTTCAATTTCGTTTCGTCCACCATATTCGTGTCCTTATACGTTTATGACTAACTTCAGTTTAGTACAAAAATTCGAAAATTTCAATAATTTTTGTCAATAAACTTTGAATGTCAGCACATTTTCGTCTTATTTATGAAGAGCTTACAGCAAAAAGATTAAAATTTATTTTATATGACAGTTTCAGCCATACATGGGACGTCGGAGCCAATCCGAACGGACGCTTATTCGCGCCCAAAACCGGACATGTCCTGCGGCATCATTTTGCCTGTTACCGAAGCCTGAAGTTCGGCAGCTTTTTCATTGACAAAGCTGTTTTCCGGCTTGATTTCCTTTTCGGGCTTTTTAGGTTTGATTCGTCCGCTCATGCGCAGAATTTTGCGTTTTTCGCGATACTTTTTCCGTTCTTCGGGCGTTAGATTGGAAACATTGTAATTGCGAACCTTGCGGCGGACGGCGGGCGGCAGTTTTTTAACGTAGTCTTTTTTGAGGTCAACTTCCTTTGTTTTGCCTTTGCCGTCGACCTTCATGTCTTCGGCAACAGCGGCAACGGTGGCTTTTTCCCGAGCCTCCTGGGACAAATCGTCGCCGATGACAACTTTATTAACGTTTCTTTTTTTGGCCATTTTAAATATTTGCCGAAAAACATTCAAATCCGGTTCCTTTTCCGGCGCTTTGCCTTTGTTTTCGTTATCTCTTTTTTCTTCGTTTCTCTTTTCTTTTTTGCGCGCGCCCACGTTAATCATATCTTCGGACGGCCGCTCGATTATGGCGCAATAATCATTGTCTTTCTGCTCTTTCACGCCCTCAAAAATTTTCGTTACAATCGCCTTTTCGTCCAAAACCGTTTCGGCAAGAACCATATTGGCTTCGGCAAACTCCTTCCATTCTCTCGCATCCTGCGTCGCTTCGGCGGTTTCTTTAGCCAGCATGGCCTCGCCGATCTGGCGCTCGCGGATTTTGTCGGCACCGTTGTCGGCAACGGCATGAAGTTCAATCTGCTTTTCGGCCAAATCGGAACCCAGCGCGTTTTCATCGGTTTTGCCTTTGTCCAACTCCTTTTCTTCGTTGGTCTTTTCGGCCGAGGTTTCCGGCGCCGCATAAGGCGCTTTGGCACTGCCGGCACCGGCCTGTTTGGCCATGTCTTCCTGCAGTGACTGCATGGCACCGGCGTCCATCTTGTGCGTGTCAAGAATCTGCGCCATCTGTTCCTGCATTTTCTCGGCCGCGGCCTGCGAAATGCCGCCGCCGGCGATTTCCTTTTTGTCGCCGATTTCCACGCCGGAAACGCCGTCGGGCTTATAATCTGCACTTTGCTCAAGCACCGGTTTAAGCATGGAAGCCTTAAATTCCTCGGCGCTCATACCGCAGCGGGGATCATAAATGTCCAGTTCGCCGGTGGTCGTATTTTTGAAACCTCTGACTTTGGCAAAGGCTTGCAGCGCTTCGGTCGAAGCTTTGCCTCCGTCGGCCGCCGAACCGTTCAGATCCCGGTCATTAATCAGGCCGTAAATAAGCTTGTATTCCGCGGCATTTTGAATAAGCGCGGAACCGTCGGCAAAGGCCTTAACCCGGCCGGCGGTATAATCGCGCAGCTGTTGGCGGAGTTCGACCTGTTCCGGCAAAGACATATCAAGGTGCTTATCCACAAAACTAAGCTCCTTATAATCCATCGACTGCCAGTTATAGGTGTTTTCGGCCATTTGCTCCTCCGTCGTTCAAGATAAGACTATTTTAGCAAATTTTAAGCAAACTGCAATCTTTTTGCGTAAAAAAGCCCCTCTTCCGAGGGGCTTGGGCCATCAGGAGTTGGTCCGATTGTTTTCCCAATATTGTCTCATCACGGCCGCCCGCGCTTCACGGTCGGCTCTGGTATTGAAATTGCTGTTTTCGTCATACTGATGATTGTTGTCACGGAACTCTGCCCGGCGCGCGGCTTCTTTTGCGCGTTCCGGCGTGCCGGCAACCCGGCTGCGAGCCGCCTCCAACTGCTGCTGGCGAACGCCCTGATTGTGTCCCTCCAATGCAGCCCGGGCTTCTTCCGGCAAATCTTTGGCCGCGGCGTAGAGCGGATTTTCCGTCATCAGCGGCTTGCCGTCCTCGCCTCTTTTGATAACGCCGTTTTCATCCTGTTCGAAAACCTTTTCGTTTTTATAACCGATTGTCTTTTCCGGCGCGCCTTTAATGGCGACGTCTTCTTTTTGGGCGTCTTTGGCGGCGACCATGGCGGCGGCGTAAGCGATAACCTTTTCTTTTTCGTCCGCAATGGCGGAAAGGTCGATTTCCTTGCCGTCGGCCAAATCCTTTTTGAACTGGTCAAGATGTTCGTCGTAGTTTTTCGGACCGGCCGGCTGCTCCTGCGCATTTTCTTCCTGCCGGTCAAATCTGGCATTGTATTCGGCCAGTTTGCGTTTGCTTTCTTCGCTCAGCTGATCTTCGAAACCATTGGCGTCAATTTTGCCCTCCGGCGCATTCTGATAGGCAACGCCAAGTTCCTCACAGGCCAGTTTCAGCTTGGCGGCAAACTCCGGCGACATCTCGCCCGAAAAGTTAATGGCCTGATTGTTGCGCTTGGCGTCTTTAACCAGACCGAGGAAAACCGAATAATCGGCGGTTTTGCCGTCTGCGCCGGCAATGCTGGCGTGCTTCTGGTCAGAGTAGCGGACCTGACCGAGCTTTTTGTCGTCCTTGCTGATGTTAAGCGTCAGGCCTTCGGTATCTTCCGCATCGCGTTCGCAGTCCTGCTCATATCCGGCACAATGCTGTTTCCAGAATTTTTCCTTGTCGTCTTTCCAATCCTGATTTTCTTCCTCATTCGCCGGAACTTCTTCCTTTTCTTCGCCTTCGGAAACATTCAGCGGCTCGGGTTCCTGGCGGTTGTCTTCCTGTTCGTCCCTCGGCTTGCTTTCGCCCTGCTCTTCTCTCAGCTTTTCGGAAAAATGAGCCTGCAGTTCATCCTGCGTCATACCTTCATAAGCCGGATCCTTGGGGTTGTAATGATACGTCTTTAAAATCCCTGGTCCGTTCGATGAAATCAAACCAACCTGAATTTCCTTCCAGCCCGCCTTTTCATATTCTTTATTTAAATCCTGGCGCTTTGAAGCTTTTTCCCCTTCAGGGGCATTGGCGACTTCTTCTTCCTTCTTGGCAAAGTATTTGTTTTCGGCTTCGACGTCGTTGGGCAGACCTTCTTCCGGCGGATTTTTTTCGTCAACATTAATATATTTGGCGACCCAGCTTGCATAAACTTCCTTAATACGGTCAATTTCTTTCTGATCGGTCAGCGCGGCAAATTCATCCGCCGTTTTGTCCGTGCCGCCGAGTTTGAAGAAAAGGTCATGATAGGTACCCAAATTTACTGCTTCAGCCATTGTTCTGTCTCCCGATAAACATCTTTAATTATGGACAGAATAGCACAAAGCCCAAGTTTTGTCCATAATTTTGTTTATGGTAACAGAACTTTCATAATATATGGTTAAGACATTGCAGATTATTTGAGGCTGGCCAGCAGCGGGGTAATATTAGTCATAAACAGCTTGACCGAAATGGCCAGCAGAATAATGCCGAAAAACTTCTGCAGCATATAAATAAGGCCGGGACCAAGCCGCCGTTCAATGCGTTTGGTCAGCTTGAGCACCAGATAGACGATTATCATATTGGCGACAACCGCGGCCAGAATGCTGATGTCGCTGTATTGGGAACGAATGGACAGCAGCGTGGTCAGTGCTCCGGCACCGGCAATAAGCGGAAAGACCACCGGCACAAAGGTTGCGTCCTTCGGCGCATCGGGCTGATCGTGGAATATTTCGATATCCAAAATCATTTCCATAGCCACAATAAAAATAATCAGCGAACCGGCAACGGCAAAAGACGAGATGTCGACATTAAACAGATTTAAAAACGCTTCGCCGACATAGAAAAAGATAAAAAACATTACCAGCGACAACAGCGCCGCCTTCAGGGCATTGATTTTCTTGCCGCGCTTTTTGAGCGTCAGGATAACCGGGATATTTCCGGTAATGTCAATAACTGCAAACAAAACCACAAAAGCACTGATAAAATGGTGCCAGTCAAAATGTCCGAACATGTCTTTCTCCTTGTCTGCCTTTGAGATAGCACATTAAATCTGCGAGTCAACAAAAAACGGCGGATTTTTTT
>OKSW01000552.1_pt1 | contig 14582 bp, 10 predicted proteins | sample 1606351 | NCBI WGS metagenome assembly OKSW01 (sample SAMEA3879565, study PRJEB24766) | human gut metagenome | biome: human-associated habitat; feature: feces | place: USA | collected 1985/1987 | reverse complement strand
TGCCGCCCCGCTCCTTCACAAAGTCCGCCACGGTCTTGGCCCAGTTGGGCCGCAGGAAGGCCAGGTTGCCGGGCTCGCCGAAGTGCATCTTGATGGCTGTGAACTTGCCTTCAAAGTCGATCTGGCCCATTCCGGCGGTTTTCATCAGCCGGGTCAGCTTCTGAGGCAGGTTTTCCCGGTAATCGGTCCGCAGGTCGGCCCAATATACTTTTGATGCCATTTGGAGATCCTCCTTGAATCTTAGTTGCCCATAGTGTATCATATTCCCGTAGAATTTGTCACGTTATTTTGAAGGGAGGCGGCAGCATGCGCCTGCTGACCCATACCGTCGCGCCGGAGCAGGAGGGCTGGCCCCTGCGCAGGCTCCTGCGGCAGGAGCTGCGGATCTCCGGCTCGTTTCTCTCCCGGCTGAAGTGGCGGCCCGGAGCCATTCTGCTGAACGGGCAGCCCGCCACCGTGGCAGCGCTGGTCCGCGCCGGAGACACCGTCACCGCCGACGTGTCGGACCTGCCCGGAGACAATCCCCATATCCGTCCGGTGGACTATCCCCTGGACATCCTGTGGGAGGACCAGGACCTGCTGATCCTCAACAAGCCCGCAGGCATCGCCATCCACCCGGCGGCCCTGACGGAGGAGACCGTCACCGTGGCCGGGGCCGTGTGCCGGTATCTGGGCCAGGGAAGCTTCCACTGCGTCAACCGGCTGGACCGGGGCACCACCGGCGTCATGGCGGTAGCCAAAACCGGGTACGTCCACCGGCTGTGCATGGAGCAGCTGCACTCCGGCGATTTCCGCCGGACGTATCTGGCGGTGTGCCGGGGCTGCCCGGACCCGGCGGCAGGGTCCATCGACCTGCCCATCGGCCGGGAGCCAGACTCCCTGCTGCGGCGGCGGGTGGACCCGGCAGGTCTGGCGGCCCACACGGACTATGAGACCCTGTGGCAGGGGCCGGACCGGGCGCTGCTGCGGCTGACTCCCGGCACCGGCCGCACCCACCAGCTGCGGCTGCACCTGTCCGCCATTGGCCACCCGCTGCTGGGGGACTGGCTCTACGGCCAGGAGGACCGGGACCTGATCCCCCGTCCGGCCCTGCACTCCCACCGGCTGGAGCTGACCCACCCCGTCACCCGCCGCCGCCTGACGGTAACAGCCCCGCTGCCGGAGGATATGGCCCGGCTTCTGCCGGAAGATATGAACAAATCTTGAAAAATGCAAAAAAAGGATGGAAATTTTGACAGTGTATAGTATAATAGCCTATACACTGTCTTAACGCCGCGCCCCGGCGCGGAATCTATTTTCGGAAGCGGGAGGAACGTATGCGGAACATCTGGCGCATCATCAAGGCGGACGCCCGTTCGCTGTTTACGCATTTCTTTGCTCTGGCCGTGGCCCTGGTCATTGCGGTGCTGCCCAGCCTGTACGCCTGGCTGAATATCTACTCCAACTGGGACCCCTACGGCAACACCGGCAACATCAGCATCGCCGTGGCGTCCTTGGATAAGGGCTGGACGGAGGAGGACGGCACCCAGGTCAACAAGGGCCGGGAGGTGGTGGACGATCTGCGCACCAGCACCAGCATCAACTGGGTGGCGGTGGACACCAAGGAGGAGGCCGAGCACGGCGTCTATGCCGGGGATTACTACGCCGCCGTGGTCATCGGTGAGGACTTCTCTTATAATATGTACCACATGCTGACGGAGTGGACCGGCAAGCCCACCATCACCTATTATGAAAACTACAAGAAAAACGCCGTGGCCACCAAGATCACCGACACGGCGGTGTCGTCCCTGAAAACCACCATCAGCAAAAGCTATCTGGACGTGGTGGTGGACGCCGTTTTCCGGGGAGCCAACGACCTGTCGGACCAGCTGAAGGGCGACGACCCCGTGGGCTCCGTTCAGGGGCTGCTGGGCCAGGCCCGGAGCCTGCTGCGCTCCTGCGCCCAGACCGTGGACGCCTTTCAGGCCGCGGGCCAGGACAACAGCAGCTATCGCCAGGACCTGTCGGACCTGGTGGCGAATCTCAACCAGAACCGCCCCGACAGCCAGGAGCTTCTGGACACCGTGGCCCAGCTGAACCGCCAGATCCACGCCGCCCTGGATAAGGCCCAGGCGGCTCTGGACAAGGCCTTTGACGCGGCGGAGAAAATTCTGAACGGCATCGACGTGGACGCTCAGCTGCCCCAGATTCAGGAGGACCTGCGGGACGCCGCCCAGACCATGGACGATATGGGCGATAAGCTCACGGCCTGGGCCAGGTCTATCGCCGTGGAGGCCGGGCCCGTGGGGGCCGAGGCCGCAGCCGCCGCCCAGCGCCTGGCGGACAGCTGCTATCAGCTGCGGGACCGGCTGAACACCGTGGCCGACGGCATCCGGCAGAACTCCGCCGTTTTGCAGGACACCATCGCTTTGGTGGCCCAGCTGGAGAAGCTGACGGACACCCTGCTGACGCCGGTGTTCGGCGATGTGACGGATGATGTGAAAAACGTTCTGGACCAGACGGAGGGCCTGCTCCAGGGCCTCCACGGAACGGCAGCCGATACCCGGGACCTGCTGGCATCCGCCGGCGCGGCGGCCGGCACCCTGGACGGCCTCATGTCCCAGGGCCGCGACGCCATCGGCCAGGCCATCGACAAGCTGGGGAGCCTGCTGGGCGGCCTGGAGGACAGCGACAGTCCGGACTATCTGGACACCCTGCTGGATATCCTGGGCGGCAGCCCGGAGGATTACGGCGCCTACTTCTCCCAGATGGTGCAGACCACCGTGGAGCCGGTGTATCCCATTGCAAACTACGGCAGCGCCATGGCCCCCTTCTATTCCGTTCTGGCCATCTGGGTAGGCGGCGTCATGCTGGTGGCCATTCTCAAGCCCCACGCCCGCCTGGAGGGGCTGGTGGACCCCAAGCCCCACCAGCTGTTTTTCGGCCGGTACTTCCTGTTTTTCGTCATGAGCCAGATTCAGGCCGCCGTCATCGTGGCCGGGGACCTGCTGGTGCTGAAGATCCAGTGCGTGGAACCGGCGCTGCTGTTTGCCACCGGGGCCATTACCTCCCTGGTGTTCAGCCTGCTGATCTACGCCCTGACCGTGTCCTTCGGCGACGTGGGCAAGGCCGTTGTAGTGGTGGTCATGGTGCTCCAGATCGCCGGCTCCAGCGGCACGTTCCCCATTGAGCTGCTGCCGGACGTGTATCAGAAAATCTATCATATCTTCCCCTTCCCCTATGCCATCGACGCCGTGCGCGAGTGCGTATGCGGCCTGTATGGGACCACATGGCTGAAAAACATCGGCTGCCTGCTGATCTTCGGCGCGGCGGCCCTGGTCATCGGCCTGCTGGTGCGCAAGCCCTTTATGGGACTGAACCATTTCATGGAGGAGAAGCTGAAAGAAACGGAAATGCTGTGAGAAAGGAGGACTCCCTATGGACGAAAAGAAATATAGCCAGCTGTATCAGGCCCTTTTGCAGGAGGTCCTTCAGTTCCACAGCGGCAATCAGCGCCGCATTCGCAAGGGAATGCTGAGCCTGCTGCTGGTGCCGCTGGCATTTCTGGTGCTGCTGTTTTTATCCGACGGCTCCCGGGTGATCTTCCTGCTGCTGTGGATCGTATCCATGTTCGGCATCGCGGCGTATCTCATCGCCGTGGAGTATGTGGACTACGAAATGCAGAACAAGGTGAAGAAGATCACCCAGAAGGAGGTGGAGCTGGATCAGCTGACGGCCCTGCCCACCGGCATGCCCCAGCTGCTGCCCCATCTGCGGGGCCGGAGTCAGGAGAGCGAAGCGGCCCCGGAGGAGCCTGCCCCGGAGGAGTCTGCCCCGGAAGAGCCTGCCCCGGAGGAGCCTTGTCCCGCCCCTGTCCCGCCTTGTCCCCAGCCTGTCCCGCCCCGTCCCGCCTCTGTCCCGGTACAGCCGGAGCCCCTGCACCCGGAGCTGGCCCTGACCCTGTCCGACCTGCAGGAGAGCAGCCGCCAGCTGGCCCAGGGCTTTGAGCAGATGTCCCGGGAGCTGGGCCGCATTTCCCGGTCTATGGGCGATCAGGACCGGCGGTCCAGGGAGGTGCAGGCATGAGGAATATCTGGAGAATTTTCCGGGCCGACTGGCAGCGCATCAGCGCCAGCGTGGTGGCCGTGGTGGTCATCATGGGCTTGTGCCTGATCCCGTTCCTGTATGCATGGTTCAACATTTTTTCCAACTGGGACCCCTACGGCCCCGACGCCACGTCCAATATCCGCGTGGCCGTTACCAGCGAGGATGAGGGCTATGAGCTGCTGGGCCTGAAGCTGAACATCGGGTCCATGGTGCTGGACGGCCTGAAAAGCAACAACCAGATGGGCTGGGACTTTGTAGACAGCCGGGAGGAGGCCCTGGAGGGTGTCCGGTCCGGCAGGTACTACGCCGCCCTGATCGTTCCCGCAGACTTCACCGGGGACTTCGTCAGCATTCTGGACACGGACCTGCGGCACCCCCAGATCGAGTATTACGAAAACGAGAAGAAAAACGCCATTGCCCCCAAGATCACCAACAAGGCCAAGACCGCCGTTCAGGACGAGATCAACGCCACCGTGGTGGAGACGGTGACCAACGCCGTCACCACCGTCAGCTCCGTGTGCAGGGCTCTGGGCCTGGATGCGGACGACGTGTCCCAGGGGGTCATTGAAAAGCTCAGCAGCGCCCAGGACAGCCTGCGCACCCTGGAGGAGACGCTGACGGCCATGCAGACCCTGGCGGACCAGACGGACAGCATCCTGGCCTGCGCCGGGGTGGTCAGCGGCGACCTGGACAGCATCGTCAGCGGCAATGACCTGTCCGGCATCCAGGACGCCCTGGACCGGGGCATCGGCCGCCTGAACGAGACGGAGGCCGAGATCGCCCGGCAGCTGGAGGATATCGACGCCCAGATCGACGTCATCGCCGACGACATTGCCGCCGCCGTGGGAACGGCGGAGGATGTGGCGGGCTTTCTGGCCGGTCCCGCCCAGCAGCTGGACCAGCGGCTGGCGGAGCAGCAGCAGCGGCTGGAAAAGCTGCGGGACTTTGCTGCCGGTTATCCCGCCGTTCAGGAGCGGCTGGGCAACGCCATTTACCGCATCGGCGAGCTGCGGGACCTGCTGAAAACGCTGGAGGACCCCGGCCAGCTGGAGACCTGGCGCCAGGAGGTACAGGCCAAGGTGGATGAGCTCCGCCAGGAGCTGCGGGAGGCGGCCCTGCGCATCAGCGGCAGCGTGAACCAGCGGCTGGAGGAGCTGAACCGGGATGTGACGGAAAAGCTCCAGACCCTGCAGAGCGTGTTTGACAGCGTATCCGGCAATCTGTCGGCCCTGGGCGATAAGCTGACCCGGTATCAGGAGGCCATCCAGTCCACAGGCACCACCCTGAGCGGGGCCATCCAGCTGTCGTCCACCCTGCGGGGCGACCTGGGGCAGCTGGCCCAGGATATGGACCGCATCGTCACCAGTGACGGCTTCCGCCGCTTTGTGGAGGTGCTGGAAAACGACCCCGAGGGCCTGGCGGACTACCTGTCCGACCCCGTGTCCATGGAGACGGTGCCGGTATACGAGATCACCAGCTACGGCAGCTCGATGGCGCCGTATTACATCATGCTGGCCCTGTTCGTGGGTTCCCTGCTGACGGCCACCATGCTCCATGTGAACGCCCCCATGCCGGAGCTCTTCCGGCTGCGCCCCTGGCAGCGGTTCTTCGGCCGGTATCAGCTGTTTTTCCTGATCGGTATGATCCAGGCCCTGGTCACGGGCCTCGGCTGCATTTACTACATCGGCATCCAATGCCCGTATCCGGGGCTGTTCCTGCTGGCGTGCTGCGTGTGCAGCCTGAACTTCACCATGATGAACTATGCCCTGGTCTATGCCCTGGACAACATCGGCATGGCGGCCTCCGTCATCATCATGGTCATCCAGGTGGCGGGCTCCGGCGGCGTCTATCCCATCGACGTGCTGCCCGGGATCTTCCAGACGCTGTATAAGTTCATGCCCTTCCACTATGGCATGGACATGCTCCGGGAGACCATCGCCGGACGGTATGAGAATGTGTACTGGAAGAATCTGGCTGTGATGGCGGCCATGTGCGTGCTGTTTGCGGTGCTGGGGATGGTGCTGTATTACCCGGCCCGGCCCCTGAACCGGCTCATCGCCCGCAGCAAGGAAAAATCCGGCATTATGTAAGGAGGACCGCTGCCCATGAATGCAAAGCATGACCTGGCGGAAGCCCTGTGCCAGCTGCTGGAGACAAAAACCCTGGAAAAGATCACCGTCAAGGACATTGTGGCCCGGTGCGGTGTGAACCGCCAGACGTTTTACTATCATTTTCACGACGTGTACGACCTGATGCGCTGGATCTTTGACCGGGAGGCCGCCGCCCTGGCCCAGAGCATCCGCAGCAACGGCAGCGACTGGCGGCAGGAGCTGCGCACCATCACGGACGTGCTGCGCAGCAAGCGTCACCTGGTGATGAACGCCTACCGCTCCGTGAACCGGCGGGATCTGGAGCGCTATCTGATGCAGGGCTACGGCCCGGTGATCCGCCGCATCGTGGACCAGGCGGCTGTGGGCCTGGACGTGACCCAGGGGGACCTGGAGTTCGTGTCCCGGTTTTATGCCCGGGGCCTGCTGAGCGGCGTGTTCGACTGGATCGAATCCGGCATGCCGGAGAACATCGGCGACGATCTGCGCCGGTGCATCCTGCTGCTGGACGGCAGTCTGCCCACCGCCCTGAAAAGCGTCAGCGAGAAATAAGCGCAAAGCCTCCGGCTTCGGCCGGAGGCTTTGCTGAACTTGTCAAAAAAGGGCGGCGCCCTTTTTTGACAAAAGAGTTTTCGCTCCGACCCGCGCGTTTTCACGCATAAAATGCGCGAAAACACACTCTCTCCGCGCAAAGTATTTTTCGCGACGTACACGCCGCCGCGAAAAATGGATCATACCTTATTCGCGGCCTGCGGGCCGCGAACTCTGCGAGGCTTTTTGGGCAAGCTGCGCAAAGCCTCCGGCTTCAGCCGGAGGCTTTGCTTTTCCTGCCAAATCCCCGAAAATACGCCCCGCCGCCCCTTGTCAAGTCATTCGGCGTTTGCTATAATAAAATATTATTTGCAGTACCGCGAAAGGGGTGTCCCGTCATGAAATATCAGCAGTGGAGCATACCGGACCTGCCTGCCCAGGCGGTGGACCGGCTCACCGGGGCCGGATACCCCTATCTGGTGTCCTCCGTGCTGGCCTCCCGGGGCGTCACCACACCGGAGGAGGCCGCTGCCTTCCTGGAGCGGGACCGGGAGCTGCCCTATTCCCCGTTTTTGATGAAGGATATGGACCGGGCTGCCGGGCGGGTGAACCGCGCCCTGGCCGATGGGGAAAGGATCGCCGTGTTCGGCGACTATGACGTGGACGGAATCACCGCCACGGTGATTCTGGTGGATTACCTCCTGTCCCGGGGCGGCGACGTGGTGCACTATATCCCCCGCCGCATCGAGGATGGGTACGGCCTGGGAAAGGACGCCATCCTGTCCCTGCATGACCAGGGCGTCCGGCTGCTGGTAACGGTGGACTGCGGCATCACCGGCGTGGAGGAGGTGGCCTATGCCAACTCCCTGGGCATAGACGTGGTCATCACCGACCACCATGAGTGCAAGGAGGAGCTGCCTCCCGCCTGCGCGGTGGTGGACCCCCACCGGCTTGACTGCGGCTATCCCTTCAAGCACCTGGCCGGGTGCGGCGTGGCGCTGAAGCTGGTGCTGGCCCTGGGGGGCGAGAGCCGGGAGGAGGCCCTGCTGTCCCGGTACTGCACCCTGGCCGCCATCGGCACCGTGGCCGACGTGATGCAGATGTCCGGCGAGAACCGGACCATCGTCTCCCGGGGGCTGGCATCTATCGGCCGGTCGGATTTCATCGGTCTGCACGCCCTGCTGCGGGAGGCGGGCCTGTCCGACAAGGCCGTCACCTCCGTGCAGATCGGCTTTGTCCTGGCCCCCCGCATCAACGCCGCCGGCCGCATGGGCGCGGCGGATATGGCGGCGGACCTGCTGCTGAGCACCGATCCCCACCAGGCAGAGCGTCTGGCCCGGGAGCTGTGCGCCCTGAACCGGGAGCGCCAGAGCGTGGAGCAGGCCATCTATGCCCAGGCCGTGGAGCAGATCGAGCAGTCCCCGGCCCAGGAGCGCAGCGCCCTGGTGCTGGCCTCGGATACCTGGCACCAGGGGGTGGTGGGCATCGTGGCCTCCCGTCTATCGGAAAAATACGCCTGTCCCAGCTTTATGATCCATCTGTCCGGCGGCACCGGCAAGGGGTCCTGCCGCAGCTGGGGCGGGTTCAACCTGTTCGCCGCTCTGGAATCCTGCTCCGACCTGCTGCTGGACTTCGGCGGCCACGAGCTGGCGGCGGGCTTTACCATTGAAGAAAAGAACATTCCCGCCTTCCGGCAGCGGATGAACCAATATGCCCGGAAATTCCGGGGGGGCAAGGCCCCGGTGTCCTGCCTGCAGGTGGATGTGTCCATCGGCCAGGCGGGACGGGTGACTCTTTCGGAGGTGGAGGCCCTGGACGCCCTGGAGCCCTATGGCGCAGGCAACGCCCGGCCGGTGTTCTGCCTGCGGGGGGCCACGCTGGAGCGGGTCCAGAACGTGGGCCAGAACCGGCATCTGAAGCTGCGCCTGTCCAAGGGCAGCGCCCAGTTTGACGGCATTTTCTTCTCCGCCGTGGCCCAGACCTGCGGCGTGGTCCCGGGCGACCGGGTGGACGCCGCGTTTTACCTGCAAATCAACGAATTCCGCAGCAGCCGCACGGTGCAGCTGCAGATGGTGGATATCCGCCCCTCCCTTTCCGGCAGCGCCCGGGAGGAGGAGTCCCTGCAGTTGGTAGGCCGCTGCCTGCAGGGCCAGGAGCTGCGTCCCCGGGACGCGGTGCGCCTGCTGCCCTCCCGGGACCAGTGCGTGTGCCTGTGGCGGGCCCTGCAGCACACGGTGCCCCCTGATGGGCTGGAGGCGGACTATCTGCCGCTGCTGCGGCGGCTGTCCGGGGCCCTGCATGGGGCGGAGCCGTTTCTGCGGACGGCGCTGTGCCTGGAGGTGTTCCGGGAGCGGGGGCTGCTGCAAAGCCTCCGCCAGGGCGACAGCATCCGGCTGCATCTTATGGGCCAGGGGAAAAAGGTGGCCCTGGACCGGTCGGAATATCTGCTGCGCCTGCACCAGGCGCTGGACGCCGCGAAAGGAGGGGGACGCTCATGACAGTGGAAGAACGATACCAGCACTTAGAGGACACGGTGCGGGCCTATAACCCCACCGCCAGCTTTGACAAGATCCGGGCCGCCTATGAGTTTGCCGCCGCCGCCCACCAGGGCCAGCTGCGCAAGGACGGTTCACCCTTCGTCACCCATCCCCTGGCTGTGGCCCAGATCGTGGCGGAGGAGCTGCACTTGGACTCCGAGTCCATCGAGGCGGCCCTGCTCCACGACACCATTGAGGACACCGCCGCCACCCACGAGGACATCGCCAAGCAGTTCTCCCCCACGGTGGCGGATCTGGTGGAGGGGGTCAGCAAGCTGACCCGGGTCCACTATACCTCCAAGGCCGAGGAGCAGATGGAAAATCTGCGCAAAATGCTGCTGGCCATGTCCAAGGACATCCGGGTCATCCTCATCAAGGTCTCCGACCGGCTGCACAATATGCGCACCATGGAGTACCAGACTCCGGAAAAGCAGAAGCAGAAGTCCTTTGAGACCCTGGAGATCTATGCGCCCATTGCCCACCGGCTGGGCATGCAGAAAATGAAGTGGGAGCTGGAGGACCTGTCCCTGAAATACCTGGACCCCATCAGCTACCGGGAGATCGTGGACGCGCTGAACGAGAAGGCCGCGGAATACGACGGCTTCATGTCCTCCATCCACGACCAGATCACCCAGCGCCTGCACGAGTCCAATATCGACGGCTATGTGTATGGCCGCATGAAGCACCCCTATTCCATCTATCGCAAGATGTACACCCAGAACAAGTCCCTGGACGATGTGTATGATCTGTTCGCCTTCCGGGTCATCGTGGACACGGTGTCCGACTGCTATTACGTTCTGGGTATTATCCACGACCTGTACAAGCCCGTGCTGGGCCGGTTCAAGGACTATATCGGCACTCCCAAGCCCAACATGTACCAAAGCCTTCACACCACCGTTATGGGCCAGAACGGCATCCCCTTCGAGGTGCAGATCCGCACCAAGGAGATGCACGAGGTGGCCGAATACGGCATCGCCGCCCACTGGAAGTATAAGCAGAACGGCCAGGGCAGCGGCGACGAGGGCCGGTATGAGTGGGTCCGGCGTCTGCTGGAGAATCAGGAGGGCACCGACGCCGAGGAGTTTATCCACTCCCTGAAGGTGGACATGTTCGCCGACGAGGTGTTCGTATTCACCCCCCGGGGCGACGTGATCAACCTGCCCGCCGGGGCCACGCCCATTGACTTTGCCTATAACATCCACTCCGCCGTGGGCAACCACATGGTAGCTGCCAAGGTCAACGGGCGCATCGTGCCCTTTGACTTCCGGCTGAAAAACGGCGACATCGTGGAGGTGGTCACCTCCCAGTCCGCCCACGGGCCCAGCCGCGACTGGGTGAAGATCGCCCGGTCCAGCAACGCCCGGTCCAAGATCCGCCAGTGGCTCAAGCGGGAGCGCCGGGACGAGAACGTGGTCACGGGCCGCGCCTCCTTCGAGTCGGAGCTCAAGCGCTGCGGCGTGTCCCTGAAGGAGCTTACCAACGACGAAAACCTGCCCGGTATCCTGAAAAAGCTCACCTACCGGAGTCTGGACGATCTGTACGCCGCCATCGGCTACGGCGGCATCAGCAGCCTGAAGGTCATCGGCCGCATCCGGGAGGATATCCAGCGCATCCTCCACCAGCACCAGGTGGAGCGCCAGGCGGAGGTGCCCGTGGAGGGTCACCCCGAGGTCACCCGCCCCGCCGTGCCCAAGCGCACCCACAGTGAAAAGGGCATCATCGTGGAGGGCCTCAGCAACTGCCTGGTGAAGTTCTCCAAATGCTGCACCCCTGTCCCCGGAGACGACATCGTGGGCTTTATCACCAAGGGCTACGGCGTGTCCGTCCACCGGAGGGACTGCCCCAACGCCGACCCGGCCCGCCGGAGTCCCAATGAGAAGGGCCGCTGGATCAAGGTGTCCTGGGCCGACGATGTGGAGGGCACCTTCCGCACCACCCTGCAGGTGGTGGCCAAGGACCGCATCAACCTGATCATGGACATCTCCACGGTGCTGTCCTCCACCAAGACCCATGTGGGCTCCCTGAACGCACGCTCCACCCCCGACGGCTTCGCCCTGATCACCCTGGATACCGACATATCCAGCAGCGACCAGCTGAAAACCGTTATGCGCCGCATTGAGCAGATTTCCGGCGTTATGCGCGTCACCCGCCCCGCCGGGTAATGCGGCCCTGTCCCCTCTGCGCAGGGGCGGACGTCTCTGTCCGCCCGAAAACCACGAACCTGAAAAGGAGAAATATCCCCATGAGAGCAGTATTGACCCGCGTGAAAAGCGCCTCCGTATCCGTGGACGGCAAAACCATCGGCAGCATCGGCCCCGGCTTCCTCATCCTGCTGGGCATCACCCATGACGACACCGAGGCCCAGGCCGTGAAGCTGGCCGACAAGCTGACAGGCCTGCGCATTTTCGAGGATGAGGACGGCAAGATGAACCGCGGCCTGGACACGGTCAACGGTGAAATTCTGGTGATCTCCCAGTTCACCCTGTACGGCAACTGCCGCAAGGGCCGCCGCCCGGAATTTCTGGCTGCCGCCCGGCCCGAGGTGGCCATTCCCCTGTATGAAAAATTCGTGGCCCTGTGCCGGGAAAAGGGCATTCACACCGAAACCGGCGAGTTCGGCGCGGAGATGCTGGTGGAGTCCGTCAACGATGGGCCCCTGACCCTTATCGTGGACACGGATCAGCTCAACGCGTAACAAAACCGTATATCCTGCCGGGCGGACGCCGCTGTCCGCCCGCTTTTATCCTGAACAGGAGGTTTTCCCCCATGAAAATCGATTCCATTATGGTAGGCCCCATTATGACCAACTGCTACCTGCTGTCCGACGAGACGGCGGGTGTGTGCGCCCTGATCGACCCCGGCGACGAAGCGGACCGGGTGCTGGATATGGTGTCCCGCTCCGGCTGCGCATTGCAGTACATTCTGCTGACCCACGGTCACTTTGACCACACCACCGCCGTGCGCCCCATTCTGGAGCGGTACCCGGATCTGCCGGTGTACATCAACGAAAAGGACGTGGTGGACGGCCGCCAGGGCGACATGGAGCTGGTATTCTCCCGCCTGCCGGAGCACAACCAGCGCTACTATCATGACGGCGACACCCTGACCCTGGGCAGCCTGACCATCACCGTGCTGGAAACTCCCGGCCACTCCAAGGGGTCCGTGTGTCTGGTGGTGGGAGATGTTATTTTCTCCGGCGATACCCTGTTCCGCTGCTCCTGCGGCCGGACGGACTTCGCAGGCGGCGACTGGCGGGAAATGCTCCGGTCCCTGGGCCGGCTGGGGAATCTGCCCGGGCCCTATCAGGTCTATCCCGGCCACGACCAGCCCACCACCCTGGACTATGAGCGCCGGGCGAACCCCTATGTCCGCCAGGGCATGAAGTAAGCGAGGCGCCGCATGAAATTGGTATTTCGCGGTCACGACGACCGCTACGCCGTGGAGCAGAGCCTGCTGGCCTTCTTCCCGGAGGAGCGCCCCGTATATCAGGCCCCGGAGCCCGGCGAGGACGACTGGGCCCGGGTGGATCTGCACCAGAGCCCGGTGTATGCCACCGCCATCACCGAGATCTCCTATGGCGGCAGGCTGGGCCGGGGCATGTCCCGGGTGCTGCTGCGGGGCGTGGACGACGAATATGAGCGGGAGCGCCTGCGGCAGAAGGCCGTGAAGCTGAGCTTTTTCAAGGCCGCCCGGGAGATCACCGGCCTGACCCCGGCCTGGGGCGCGCTGACGGGCATCCGCCCCGGCAAGCTGGCGGCCCGTCTGCTGGAGGAGGGCAAGACCCCTGCCCAGGCCCGCCGCATTCTGGGGGACACCTACTACGTCTCCCCTTCCCGCCGCCGTCTGGCGGTGGAAACGGCCCAGGCGGGCCTGCGGGCCAAGGCGGACCTGCGCCCGGAGGACATCTCCCTGTACATCGGCATCCCCTTCTGCCCCACCCGCTGCGCCTATTGCAGCTTCGTGTCCCAGTCGGTGGAAAAATCCCTGGGGCTGGTGGAGCCGTATCTGGACGTGCTGTGCCGGGAGATCACCGACGCCGCGCAAATGGTCCGGGAGACGGGCCTGCGCATCAAGTCCTTCTATATGGGCGGCGGCACCCCCACCACCCTGTCGGCCCAGCAGATGGACCGGCTGCTGACCCACCTGAACCGCAGCTTTGACCTGTCCGGCTGCGTGGAATACTGCATCGAGGCCGGACGGCCCGACACCATCACCCGGGACAAGCTCCAGGTGCTGCTGGACCACGGGGCCGACCGCATCAGCGTCAACCCCCAGTCCCTGGAGGACACCGTGCTCCAGGCCATCGGCCGCCGCCACACCGCCCGGGACATTGAGGACACCATGGCCCTGGCCGCGTCCATGGGCTTTCCCCATGTGAACATGGACCTGATCGCGGGACTTCCTGCCGACACGCCGGAGGGCTTCCGGCGGACCCTGGACAAGTGCCTGACCTTCGGCGCGGACAACATCACCGTCCACACGCTGTCCCTCAAAAAGGGCAGCCGCATCACGCTCGAGGGCAGCCGCATCCCGTCCGCAGATGAAGTCGCCGAAATGCTGGACTATGCCGACCCCACGCTGCGTAAACATGGCTTTGAGCCCTACTACCTCTACCGCCAGAAGTATATGTCCGGCAGCTTTGAGAACGTGGGCTGGTGCATATCCGGCGCGGAGGGACTGTATAATATCTACATCATGGAGGAGCTGCACTCCATCCTCTCCCTCGGCGCGGGCGGCTCGACCAAGATGGTCGGCGGCGGGCTGATCCGCCGCGCCTTCAACGCCAAATATCCCCGCGAATACATTGACCTCGCGGAGAAGCGCAGCGCCAACCTTGCCGCCTTTGCGGACTTCTATCGTGAACCGGAGGAACATACATGACCTACTCAAGCTACTGCGAAAGCGCGGATTTTCTCCGCACCCGTCTCAACGGCTTCACGCCCGAGGCGCTGCTGATCCTCGGCAGCGGACTGGGCTTCCTCGGCGACAGGGTCGAGGACCCGATTTTCGTCGATTACGGCGAGGTGCCCCATTTCCGTCCCTCCACCGCCCCCGGTCATAAGGGGCGCTTCGTGTTCGGCACGCTCCGCGGCAGGCGCGTCGCGGTCATGCAGGGCAGAATGCACTGCTACGAGGGCTACACCATGGAGGACGCTGCCTACGCCGTTCGCGTCATTCGCTTGCTTGGCGCGAAGACGATGATCGTGACGAACGCCGCGGGCGCTGTGAACACAGACTATCAGGCGGGTGACCTCATGCTCATCTCCGACCACATCAAGCTCTTCGACTTTGGCCCGCTCTGGGGGCCGAACATCGAGGA
>OKSW01000545.1_pt1 | contig 14684 bp, 10 predicted proteins | sample 1606351 | NCBI WGS metagenome assembly OKSW01 (sample SAMEA3879565, study PRJEB24766) | human gut metagenome | biome: human-associated habitat; feature: feces | place: USA | collected 1985/1987 | reverse complement strand
CAAATATTACAGCAGTTGTGATGGTATCAAATATAATCAGCGAAAGGTAGACCAGCGTTCCTATGAAAATACGGTATCCAACCGCATCGGTATGAAAAAATATACTGTAAATAAGAACCAGCGCCACCGCAAGCACAAAATCGAAAAATTCAAGCTTGTACTTTTCTCTCATATATTGCCCAAGCAGACCCGCAAACAAATACACCGTATTAATTGCGATAAACTGAATATACTTGTTATACTTAGCCGTAAGATTGATTTCGATAAATCCAAATACAAGCAAAGCAGATGGTATGAACCTGAAAATTATTTCTACTATTACCGGTACTGTCATAATATCTCCTGTTTGTTTTTATATAGTAACAATTTAATGTGCTGAATTTATAATACAATTTTCTTGATGCTTTGTCAAGTCAGAATGGCAATATAGTCTTATTAAATCATAAAATTAATGTATAATCAATCTTTTTCGAAAATACTATGTTAATTTTTCCTGTTATTTCCTCAGACATATATTCAGCTTTATGCAGTTCACGAAATGTAAAATACCCTGCCGTCACAAAACGGTAGGGTACCAAAGTTCTCAATCTATCATTATCTTATTTCTTCCTGCCGCCTTAGCCTTATAAAGTCGCTTGTCGGCAGTTGTGAATATCTCGGTTATCGAGTTGCTGCTTCCGTACACAGCTACGCCTGCACTGAAAGTAAATTCTTTTCCTTTTTCTTTCTCAGAAAACTCCGAATAGCTTTTTCTTATCCGCTTCATAACCGTCATAACAGCTTCGATATTATCCGTATCAAAGAGAATCATGAATTCTTCTCCGCCGAATCGAGCTATAAGGTCATTTTCTCCGATATTTGTTTTAACCGCATACGCAAAATGTTTAAGCACATCATCACCGAAAACGTGTCCGTATGTATCGTTTACCGACTTGAACAAATCGAGGTCGATAAGCACCGCACAGTGTTTCTTTTTCTCGTCCTGCGAAAGCTGATTTTCAAGATATTTTATAAGATAACGGCGGTTTCTTATCTCGGTCAGCGGATCGGTATTCACAGCAAGCGTAAGCTCCTCGCCCATTTCACTGAGCTGTTTTGCCTGACGATCAAATTGCACTATCACTATTGCGACCGCAACCATTATGCCTAAAAACGCTATAATGAACGAAAACAGCGTATCAAGCTCCATATTGTCATTAGCCATATTCAGCTGTGGGAATTTGCTTCTGACAACAAATGCGGCTATGTCTGCAACGAACACCGCCGCTCCCATTATAACTCTGTGCACCGGCTTCATAAAAGTAATAATTCCGATTTCCGCAACAAGCATATACACTGCCGTGCTTGCACCGTATGAAATATACAACATCGGGAACTCGACAAATCCAAGCACAATGAGTATTATAAACGTAGCGACATAGGTTCTTCCTGTCAGAAAACCGACCAATGACGATACTATAATTACAAGTGCGCAAGCCGCACAGAATAAGGTCTGCGGGGTAAATCCGAAAATCACCGCATTTGCCGTAAATCCCGCTATATTCGATACACAACCGGTTAATGCCAATACTATGAATAGCTTGTCACGAAGCTCTGAATTCACAGTATCTGATTTTTTATTCATTTCAAGTGTTCTCTCTTTCGTTCTTACTTTTCTTTCTGCTTTTCTGCCCGTCAATGATGCCTTTTTTCTATATCGGCAAGAATATCGTCTATATCATATCTCTTGTCCTCGTCATCTCTGAACACAAGCGATATATCAGGCTCAGAACCGCCGTGCGTTACTTCAGCCGTACCCGTTTTTTCCGTCATTTCGGGCAAGGCATTTTCATTTTTTATATTTTCTGTTTTAGCTTTCTTTTCCTTTTGCTGCTCTGCTCTGTCCGATTCCATCCTTTTTCTTGCTCCGGCGGAAAAATCCGCTCGGTCTTTTATGTTATCGGCACTTGCCGCTATATTCTTTTTACTGCGCAGATGCTCCGTGAAATCATCCGTTTTACTGTGAGAGCTGTCCGGGACACGATTATGCGGCACTTTTCCGTTATCGGATAAAGACGGAATAGCGGCCTTTTTCGCATCAGCCTTGCTTGCTTTTGGCAGCTTGTGTTCCTCGCTTTCAGGGGGAACATACACCGGAGCTTCTTCCTGCAACTTGACCGTTTCCACCTGCGGTACCGGACGCTTTGACATAATGAACTTCACTATCTCAAATGCTACTATTGCGATACACGGCAGTATGGCGATAGCCATAACGCCAAACGGCGACATTGCAAATCCGATAACAGCACCCCAGAAATCACTGCAATAGTTAACTCTTGCAACAAGCTGGCTTTGTGATATTGTGATATTTTCTCCGCCTTGAGTTTCAACATCAAAGCTCATAACGCCTTCCTTAAGCGTGGAGGAATTTACCTTTGCAAGCTGTGCTCCGCCGTTTTCATACCGATTATATATTATAAGCTCTCCGTTGTTTACCTCGTCGGGCCACACCTTCTGCGCTATAGCGGCTGTGCCTGCCTTAAGTTGATAGAAATCGTTGTCACGCACTATGTAAACATTATATCCGAAAATATCCGGCGCAGCAGAGCCGCCGAATGAAAACAGCATTGATGTAACTACGAGAAATACTGCAAAAACAATTAGCAGTACGCCGATAACTACACCGATACACCTTGCCACAGATGTTTTTTTTATCAAATTTTCCTCGTTTCCGTCAAAAAGCTATTGACAACAAATCAAAAATACGATATAATAATATAGTCATTTTGGAACTGCATTCCGAAATATGACCATATTTATTTTACCACATTGCCTCGCTCTTTTCAAGTGTTTATTGTGCATTATGCAATGTTTTGACTTGTGAAGCGTCCGCTTTCGGAAAACGGAAAATGTGTGTAAATATATCAGAATATCGGAATAAATACGCTTGTGTAGCACAGTTGGTAGTGCAGCTCATTCGTAATGAGCAGGTCGCAGGTTCGAGTCCCGTCACAAGCTCCATAAAAGTAACCGCCCGGATTTAATGTCCGGGCGGTTTATCTGTTTATAACACTTGTGTTCCGATTCTTATCATAATCTTTCCGATACGCTTTTTATGGCAGTATGCTTTTTTATTGTTCATAATTTTTCAGCAAATTTGCAATGCTCCTGCCTGCAAGCTCTCTTTACAAGCTTGCACCATTTCCGAAAGTTCGCATAACCAGTTACACTATCTTTTTTAGGGTGTCGGCATTTTACCGATACCTCAGGTGCGTAATATTTCGGAACGTACCGCTTGACATTTAAGGTTAAATAGCTTATAATATTAGTGATACAGATGTTTCATCTGTACAAAAAGAGATGAACCTCTGCTATTTTGGCGGGGGGCATCTCTTTTTTTTACGTCAAACTTCACAAAAACCGCCCGGATTTAATGCCCAGGCGGTTTATCTGTTTATAACGATTGTGTTCCGATTCTTATCATAATCTTTCTGACACGCTTTTTAACGGCAATATGCTTCTATTAATCTGCATTTTTCAGCAAATTTGCAATGCTCCTGCCGGCAAGCTCGGCTGAGTATCGCACCTGCTCAATATCGTTTGCCAACGCTCCGAATTCTATAACCAGTGAAGCCTCAGCCAGATCCTGATTATAAAACCGATAATCGAAAAGCATAGGCCGTGTTATGCCTTTGTTATCTTTTTCTATCGCATTTTGCAAATATGACGCAAAGCGGAGGTTATCCATATAATCCGGCAATATATCCGTGCCGTCGTCACATCCGCATATTATCATTATCTGTGCCGCTTTTCTGCCGTTGATTTCTGCAACGGGAGCTATTCTCACATCTCCGTCCGCTATTCCGTCACGGTGAATATCCAGCACTATTTTTATTGACGGATACTCTTTCAGCAGCTGCTCTGTTCGCTCTCTGCTTCTTGAATATGAGTAGTTGTAAACGGGATCATCAAAGACCGTTCCGTCGTGCAGCGTACTTATTCCGTTATCAGCAAGCGTCTGCGCAAGCACCGCTCCTACTCCCACAACGCTGTTTGCAGGGCAAAGCGATCTTCCGTCATAATCTGTATCGTAATATCCGTCACTGTCACGTTCGTAGCTTTCGGTCGTATGCGTATGTATTATAAGCACCTGAGGTTCGTTGCTGTCCGACAGCGTGACAGAAGGCTTTTTCTCAGCCTCAGCGCCTATAAGCTCCGAAGGAAGTTTGGTGCAGTTTCTTATCTGACCGTTTTCGAGGTCTATTACATTGTCGCCGCCGATCTTCCCGTAGTGCTTTTCCTTTACTGTACCGTCCTTTGCTGTATATTGTGTAAGATCGTCCTTGTCCTTTCTTATGTTGACGGAAATCAGCCGTGTTTTTACGTCGGCGGGAGCGTCGACTGGCACCAGCGTTTCACCGGAAATATCCTGCGTACTGCTTGACGGATTATCGGTCGCAGGCACTTTCTGCTCCTGCTGCTCCTGCTTTTCAGTCTTTGTTTCATTGTCCGGTTTCTCTGTGCAAGGCTCGGATGAAACCGTATCTTCATCCCTGCCGTCAAATTCGTTTACAGGAACAGCAAGCATAACGCTCAGTGCGGTAAGCTGTCTTAGTCCGTCCGAAACGCTTTTGCCGCTTACCGCTCCGGTTACGGCGTTTTCAGCTACGCCCGTCAGGGTAAACGATAATACCGCCGCCGTAAGCCCTATGCCAAGAACCTTTACAATACCTTTGTTTTTATTGCCTCTCATAAGCCCTTCCTTTCGCCAAGTGTTTTCACAGTTGGATTTTTCTTGTTACAGCTTATGATTCATTTTCCGCAAATATTCAGGAATAATTCATCAGCATTGATATGTCGCTGTATGACAGTGACGGACACAGACTGCGGTTCAGCGCACAGGATATTATATGTGCGTACCTGCTTATCTCAACATCTATATCATATCTTGTCACAAAAAATCTGTCGTTATCGCTTTCATACTCCATAGTGGTAGGAACGCCTACAGCGATTACCGGTATGCCTGCCGCCGCACTGTCAAGACGGTTCCTGTTGCCAGCGGTACTGCCGGGCGTTATGCCGGTATCCGTGACCTGTATGCTTCTGCAAAGACGCTCCGGCTCACTGCACGCAAGGCTGTCTATCGCTACAATATAGTCCGCTTTTATCTTCTCCGCACAGAATATTGCGTGACAAACGCTGTCTATACCGGAATTTGCCGAAACATCCGTCCTTATTACCGACACATTCCCTATTCCGTCCGCATTGTGCATTTTTTCGATGAAATGCGAGGTCGCAAGCACCCTGCCTGCCGTTCTCCAACCAAGACTGTCAGACGCTACAGACGGGTTTCCAAGCCCCGTAACAAGACATTTTCCTTCCGGAAGGAGCTTGTTAAGCACTGTACACAGTGCATGGATCTGACCGTCCGCATAAGGAACGTCCGTACTGTCAACGGTAAAATATCTTCCGCAGGGGCGGTTAAAAAGAGCGGTTTCCTTTTCGGAAACGATTATTTCGGTTATCTTCTCTCCGTAAAGCTCATAGCTTTCACATCTTATTCCGTTTTTGCCCTTTACAAACTCGGTCGCCATATCTGTTCTTCCCGTAAGCTGCATAAAATTTCCTCCCGAAGAATTTTTTCAAAAAAATCGTAAAAAAGTATTGCATTTTCGTTTTGGACGTGCTATAATAAAGCGTATTGTGAAATATAACTATGATTATATGTAGATCTGTATAAAGGAGGTGCCGTAAGTGCCTAACATTAAATCTGCCAAGAAGAGAGTTTTAGTATCTGCTACAAAGCAGGCTCGCAATAAGGCTGACAAGACCGCTCTTAAGACTATTCTGAAGAAGGTTGACGCTGATACTAACGCTGACAACGTTAAGGTTGCAGTTAAAGCAGTTGACAAGGCAGCAGCAAAGGGTATTATCCACAAGAACGCTGCAGCTAGAAAGAAATCTCAGCTTGCTAAGAAGTTAAACGCTGTTTCCTGAGAATAACGATTTAACGTAACGCTCCTGCGGGAGCGTTTTCTTTTTTGTGTTAATTGCGGTGATACAAAAGCATCGGCTTGCATTATTATGTGCCGATGCTCTTTTTTTATCCTGAAATGCTTTTTACCGTATATCCGTTATCAAGCCAGTAGTCGATGACATCGGGCAGTATCGCCGTATTTGTTTCGGATACCGCATGGAGCAGATATACAGCCCCATTGTGCGTTGCGGAGGTTATTCGCCTGTACGCCGTGTCCCTGTCGGGCTGAGCGTCCGTATTCCAGTCGTTGTACGCAAAGGACCACAGCACAGTATCATAACCCATATTTTTGGCAATGCGTAATGTTCTGACCGAAAATTCTCCTCTAGGGGGACGCATCGTAACGGTTTTGTATCCGCCGAAATTATCGGAAATATAAGTTTCAAGTCCTTGTATTTCTTCAAATACCATATCATCGCTTGTATCCGGCAGTGACGGGTGGGTACAGCTGTGATTTCCGACCTCGTGACCCTCGTTTATCATACGCTGTACAAGCTCCGGACTGCTTTTTACATAATCAAGCGTCACATAGAACGTTGCCGTAACCTTCTTTTCCTTCAGAATATCCAGTATTTTTCCGGTACAGCCGTTTTCATAGCCCTCGTCAAACGTCAGGCGGATCGTCCTGTCGTCTTTGCCGAATATGAATCTTCCGCCGTATGACCCGTATTTTTCCTGTGCCTGTACTGCTCCTACAGGACGATTATCGCTATCGGTTTCATAGCCCTGACCGTAGCAGACCTTCTCTTTTCCGTCCGTCAGAAAAGCTGTTTCAGCAGGCGTTCTGCCTCCCCTGCCGTTATATTCTGTGCTTTGTCCGACAGTATTCTTATCGGACGTACATCCGCACATGAACATTGCCGTCAATACCGTAAATACTGCGGCTGACATTTTTCTGTGCAAAAAAATCACTCCTTTACAGATATAGTATCCGTAAAGGAGCGGTTGTAATTCATTGAAATAAATGGCGGCTTTCGTCAGCTGCCGAGATAAGTCTTGACCATTGCCTGTAAAAGCTCGTCACGATCAATATGGCGGATCAGGCTGCGGGCGTTGTTATATGTAGTTATATAGGTAGGATCTTCGGACAGAATATAGCCGACAAGCTGATTTATAGGATTATAGCCCTTCTCCTTGAGCGCACCGTAAACCGTTGTCAGTATTTCCTTCATCTCGTTTTCTCTTTCATCCTTGAGCGAAAACGGCATAGTTTTGTCGATCATCAATATCAGTCCTTTCGTTAATATCTTTAAAAAACCGAAATTATTTTAAGGTTGTTATATTATTATACACTACCGTTCAATAAAATACAATAGCCGATAGCGAATTTTCGTTAAAATCACCAATAGCTGTTCGCATTTTTGGGTAATTGATAAAACTTTACAATTCACTATTGAATTATTGAATAATTTTTGGTATAATAACAATAACCAGATTTTTCAGGGGGTACAATAATGGCAGAACAGAAAAAAGCGCCATCTACAAACGGCGAATTCAAAACCTCGCCGCTCGGCTTCGACAAAGCCGAAGTAATGGCATACATAGTACAGCACAATAAAGAGCGTAAAGCCCTTAAGGAAGAAAATGACGAGCTGAAAAGAGCGCTCGAAGAAAAACAGCAGACGAACGAAGGTCAGAACAACGAACTTACAGCCGAGCTTGAAAAGAAAAAGGCTGAGCTTGACGCACAGATTCTTGAGAGCAGAAAGCAGGTTCTTGACGAAAGACGCAAGCTGGCGCAGACCGAAAAAGAACTGCACGTTATGCAGGACAAATACTCTGCCTTGACAGAAGAATTCACAGAATTCAAAAAGCAGGCAGCTGCAAAAATAGATAAAGCAAAGCACAGCGGCGGAACAATTGACCCCGCTCAGCTTGCAGAGATTTCCGCAAAAGCAAATGCCGACGCAAACGCTGTAATCGATGACGCTCAGAGCAAGGCAAACGAGATTATCACGGCAGCAAAGGCATATTTTGCCGATACGGTAAAGAAAACATACGATTACAAGCAGTCTGTGCTTGAAAAGGCAGGCACATTCGCAAACGTCGTTACATCAGGTGCGGCGGCTCCCGCAATAGATATTCAGGCTGTTCTTGCCAACATAACCGCCTCAGTAAATGAAGCCGTTGAAAAAGCACTTGCCGGAGCTAATGCCGTAAACGATGCGGTTGCAAAGGCTGTTGAAGATACAAAGGCTGTAAACGATGTTCTCGCTAAGGCTGTTGAAGAAGCCGCACAGGCAGAAACAGCCACTGATAACACGGCTGACGTTCCCGAAGAAAAGCTGTCCGATGATGAGGAGCTTATCAACGCAAAGAGCGAGCTTGAAAATATCGGCGGACTTGACGAGAGCGAGCTTGACGCCTACGCTCCTATGGAAATCGAGCCGTATAACTTTGAGCTTAAGCTGGATATGCCGGCTCAGACAAACGATGACGATGATGACGATATGCTGACAGACAACAACGGTCTGCTCAGTTCATTTGAGATAGTATCGGGTGACGATGATATTTCTGCGGATAACGTAGATACGGGCGATCTGCTCGTTGAGGAAACTCCTGCGGCAGACGATATGGCTGACCTGCTTGTAGAGGAGCCTGTTGCGGCATCTGCTCCCAAAGCCGACACCGCTCCTGTTGCCGACGATTTCAGTGACCTTCTTGCAGACGAACCTGCTCCTGCTCCTGTAGCTAAGGCAGAACCTGCTCCTGCAGCCGACGATTTCAGTGACCTTCTTGCAGAAGAACCTGCTCCTGCTCCCGTAGCTAATGCAGAACCTGCTCCTGCAGCCGATGATTTCAGCGACCTTCTTGCTGATGAGCCTGCGCCCGCAGATAAGACTGAACGGACTGCCGACCGCAGCGGTAATAAGCCGAAGGAAAAGCTGAATGAAAGTCGTTCAATGGGTGTTGCCGGCAAGGAAGAAAAGGTGAACGATCCCTGGAAGGATCTCGAAGCACAGATGAACGGCATGACGATTACTCCTCCGCCCTCATCTAAACCGTCTGACGATGACGGAATGACTTCCTCGTTTGACGATCCTGCCGCTCCCGCAGCTTCTGCTAAGGAAGAAAAGATCGATATGTCAGATTATTCGTCTATGCTCGGCGGAATAAACGACAATATGACCACCAACACAGCCCAGTATGATCCTTCGTGGGATCTCAAGATGATGGAAGGTCTTAAAGACAATGACGATGACGACGACGAGATGAGCTCGGATAATGTGGGATTCTTCGACCTTTAATCAAAAGTAAATATCGTATGCCGGAAAGTGTATGCTTTCCGGCATAATAAATTCAATGCGAACAGGAGTACAAACTTGGAACTTAACACAAGCGAACTTAAAGAAAAGGCAAAAACGCTCAGAGCCGGCGACAAGATAGAGCTGAGCGGTACTGTATACACCGCTCGTGACGCCGCTCACAAGCGTATAAAACAGCTTATCGACGAAGGCGGAGAACTGCCCTTTGAAATAGACGGTGCGGCTATTTACTACGCAGGTCCTACCGGCACTAAAGAAGGCATGGCTATCGGCTCATGCGGCCCTACGACATCGGGCAGAATGGACCCCTACGCTCCCCTGCTGCTCGATATGGGGTTATCCGCTATGATAGGAAAGGGAGAACGCAAACCTGCCGTGGTAGACGCCATAAAACGCAACGGTGCGGTATACTTCTGTGCTATAGGCGGTGCAGGCGCACTTGCCTGTCAGTGCATAACCGAGTGTGAGGTAATAGCCTTTGAGGATCTGGGCTGTGAAAGTGTGAAAAAGCTGACTTTCGACAAATTTCCTCTTATCGTTGCAATCGACGCTGTCGGCGGCAACATTTTCGAAACAGGCAGAAAGCAGTACGCAGAGGTCTGATTAGCTGATTTTTATATAAAATATCACGGCTTTTTCAAAAACGAAAAAAATCGAAAAAAATTTAAAAAAAGTGTTGACAAACGCAAAACGCTGTGATATAATATAAAAGTCGCTGATACAGAGTGACAAAACAGAAAGATATGGCGGTATAGCTCAGTTGGCTAGAGCACTTGGTTCATACCCAGGGTGTCGTTGGTTCAAATCCGACTGCCGCTACCATTTCTACGGCCCGTTGGTCAAGCGGTTAAGACATCGCCCTTTCACGGCGGAATCATGGGTTCGATTCCCGTACGGGTCACCACACTACGATACTCCTAAATGGCTTTACAGAGCCGTTTGGGAGTGTTTCTTTTTATACGTATTTTGGTCTTGGTCTTTATTTGGTCTTTATTGCAAAGCAACAAGGTTCTCGTTGCTGTTCGAAATCTTTGATTTCGTTAACAGCAGAGGTTCTTATTTTTAATTTATGGTCTTTAAGCAGGAAATTCGGCTCTTTCGCCGCCCTGCTTTTCTTTTTTGTCAAAGATAAGTGCGTCGGCGATTGCCCGGCTCGTCCTTGCCTGTGCTTCTTGGAACATATGACAGTAGATGTTCGTTGTCGTTGAAGCCTGCGAGTGTCCCAAATCCCCCGATACTGCAACCACATCAACGCCCGCATTGATGAGCAGGCTTGCGTGTAAGTACCTTAACGAGTGAATGTCGCAGAACCTTATGCTGTTCTTTTCGCAAAACTCCTTGAACCGGAAGTAGGGAGTATTGTTGTTCATAGGGCTTCCGTCCCACTTGATGAACAGACGATCGCAGTCCTGCCACTTGTCGCAAATTCCGGCGCACTGTTCGTCCTGTTCCTTTCTCAGCTCCCACAGCATATCCACAACGTACTGCGTGTACTTCTGCGTTCTCTGCGACTTCTTTGTTTTCGTTGTGTCGGTATAGATACATTTCTTTGCCGCCTGCACCCACCCGTACAGCGTTCCGTACGGTACCTTCAGTTCCTCGCCGGCTCGCTTTACCCCTATTTCCAGCGCCGGCTTTACTGACTGCTCCTTGTAGCTCCTGTCGTATTTCTTCGCTTCTGACATGTCCTTCACTCTCCTGATTTTAGCATATTCTTTTGAGCGTGGGATGTCAAGTTTTATTATACAACATCAAGGTGGGTGGTTTTTGCAGCCGTTTTCTTTGTTTAATGCGGCTCAAATTTTGGCTTTACTTTTTCTCCTTCTTAGCAGTATTGCAGTTACTGCCGCAGTACCGTACTTAAATTATAACACAAAGCCGCTATTTTTCAACGGAAAAAACTCTTTCCTCCCGAAAGAAGAAAAAACAGCAGCCCGAAAAAGAAAAAGCCGCACAAGGTCTTACCCCCCTGTGCGGCTGAAACGCATTGAATGTATCAGTTTATTTGAGCAGTTTGTTTTCCACCCTGAAATAGTCCACGTCGACATAACCTCCCGTCTGCTTTGTCGGGAAGTTGAATATCGCATAACGGTATCCCATAAAATGCAGACCGTAATAATTCATTTGCAGCGTGTCTCCTATTTTTGTCCAGTTCTCGCCGTCGAGGCTGTAATAGAAATACGCCTTGTCCGTTGCGTTTTTGAAATCGCAGTCGACCCGCAGATAAACTTCGTTTTCCGTTATTTCGACCCTTTCCGTTTCAAATTCCTTTTCAACGTCGTCGTTATCGTCATACCAAACCGTTACGATATATTTTTTCCCGTCCTCGATTTTTACGGCGACATAACCGTATTTCTCCGCGAAGGCGGCAAACCCCGCAACATCGCCCTCTTTCATTTCTGAAACGTCGAGCTTGATATATGCGCCGCATTCCGGTCCGAAGGTTCGCTGCGAAATGGTGTTTCTCGCATTGGCAACTGTGCTGCAGACATCGACCGTTCTCAGCCTCAGATAGCCTTCCCTCTCAGTGAGCGACCAGAGGCGGTTGTCGGGATTGTGGTTCCATTGCCATTCCAACGCGAGGTTAGAGCCGTTATAATCGCTCTCGCCAGCTTCCTCGGGCGTGTCGGCAAAGCTATGATAGGATCTCACTATATGTGAGTTGATAAATTCGTCGCTTGTGACGATGCCCTTTTTCTCGTGACCCGCGATAGGAATCTTGTCGGTCGTTGGCACCTTTCCCTTAACTCCGACTACCGGCCAGCCGTCCTCCCATGTCATGGTCGACAAAACGGGAGTTCTGCCCACCGCCCCGTGATCCTGAAATACAAAGCAATACCAGTTGCCGTCCTTATCGTCGACGATACCGCCCTGTGCGGCACCATCATTTCTGAAGCCCATATTATCTCTGATTATCACTTTCCTTTCCCACTCGCCGTCGAGCGCTTCGCTTCTGTAACAAAGCTGCGTTCTTTTGCTATTAGGTGGCCATGTTATGATAAAAATATAGTAATATCCGTTCAGCTTATAGACGTGAGAACCCTCGGCAAGGCAGCCCTTGACAAGTCCCGCGTTGTTGATGAGTTTTTTCTTGGTTCCGGGCTTGACCGCACTCAGATCCTTTTCCAGTTCAACGCACCATATCTCTCCGCCGCCGTAGATAAGATACACCTTGCCGTCGTCGTCGAACAAAAGACTCATATCATGGAAGCATTCGTCATACACGAACCTGTCCCATTTTCCGTTTTCTATATCGTCGGTATGATAGATATAAGTTTTTCCGGTGGAGAAGGAAGTGAAGCCGGCGTAATACACACCGTTGTTATATCTGAGGGTAGTCGCCCACTGACCCTTGCCGTAATTGTTTTCCCCGTTTCTTAAGGCAAGTTTATCACTGTCCTCCAGTGTATCAAAAACGTAATTTACTATTTCCCAGTTTACAAGGTCGTAGGATTTCATTACGGGACAACCCGGAGACAGGTGCATGGTCGTCGAAACCATATAAAACGCGTCGTCAACGCGGATTATATCAATATCGGGCACGTCGGCGAAAATAACGGGATTTGTGTAGTTTCCCTTGCCGTCGTCGGTTGAAGTTATCGTGGATTTTATGATATCCTTATCAAGCACTTTGGGGTCCTCCTCTTTTCCGGGCTCGGTGGTGACGCTCGGTAGCGGATTCGACGTTGATGTCGACGTCGTCGTCGACATCGGCGTCGACGTCACGGAGCTCGTGCCAACTTCCGCCGTGCATGCCGTCAGCGTCAATACCGCCATCAGCGCCGCTGCGAACCTAACAAGTTTTTTCATTTTTCCCTCCTTATTTTCCGTTGCCTCCGTCAGCTGTCAAGCTCAAGACCGCTTACGGTGACATTGTAGGTGATGGATGTGAACGGCGTCTCTTCGCCGTTTACTTTAAGCGCCAGACGATAGTTTGTCCATGTTATGTCTGTTTTCGCTGCGAATATTCCACATTCCTCCGTGCCGTAAATCAGCGATCCGACCTCGGAGCCGCCCCAGCCGTTTTCAAGCCCGTTTTCCGACGAGCTTGTGGGATCGAGTTCCTTATTTACGGGAACTTCAACATCTCCGTTTTCGGTTGCCAGCGTCAGCGATCTCACAAGCACCTTATACTTCGCATTGGTATCGGTATTAATAAACCCGAGGTTGACTATGGCGCTGTCCTTTTCAAAAGAAGAGGATTTTATGGAATAGTCCCCGTCCTTCGGAATGTCGAGCATCGCAGAGGGGCTCGGTCCGGGCTCGGTCTGTCCCGATATTACCAGCGTCTTGTAGGGTATTTCGGTGGAGGCTATGCTCTCTTCAGGACGAAGCTGCTCGTCGCCCTTCGAAAACCTCCACGACTTAAGCTCTATATCGGAGCCGGAAAATACGAAATAAATGTCATGATTTCTTCCGTCAAACTGCGCAAAGCTGTCCGAGCGTATTTTGGTATAATCCGCGCAGTCGAACTCGACGAACGCAGCGGCTTTGGAGGAGATATCGTCAAGACGAACCTCTATTCTTCCCTTGCCCTTGACCTCAGCGATAAACTCTGATGCCCCATAGCCGAAGTCTGCTCCTCTTACATATATCCACGCGCCGTTGGCGGTGCTTTTTGCGGCAGGATCATTTACCTTGTCGTATCCGATATCCGCACTGGTGAACATCAGCGCGCCGCTGTTATTGGTATAGGGGTCGACCAGCTTTATCTGCGCTACGCCCTTCTTGCTTGCCGCAGTTATGGGGATATTGCCCGTCGCCTTGTCCATGGGCAGATAGTCTGCCATCATACTGCGGAAGCCCGCTTTTCCTCCCATAAGCTCCTCCAGAAGAAGCGTATGGTGAATGATGTAGTTTACGCCCTTATATTCAATGAAATGAGTGTGGTTGTTAGCCCAGCGAAGTCCTGAGGCCCCGTCGGCGTTCTCTCCCGCATTATAGAAATAGGGTCCTCTGCATTCCCAACTATCCGCGTCGAGAGGGGTCTTGGTAGTCATATACGCCATGCTGCACGCGGGCGGAACGTCGATCCCCTCGTACTCCTTCCAGCCGGTCTTGTGATCCTGCCAGTCGGTGCAGTATGTATAGTAATATACTCCGTCGATATAGTTCAGCTCGCTCGCCTCAAAAAAGTAGGGAGCGTCAATGGAAACAAATTCGCTGTCAAAGGAAAGCATATCCTTTCCCAGCTTTGCTATCTTCGGGATCTTGCTGTGCATAGTGTTGCCGTCCGCCGGTGTGCCTCCGCCGAAGGCGAGCCAGCCTACGCCATTTTCGTCAATGCACACGCCCGGATCAAAGGGTGCGGGGCAATTCTCCAGCCCAGGCATATTCTGATAAACCAGAGGCTCGCCGAGCGGATCGGTCCACGGTCCCACAGGGTCGGTGGAGGTTATCAC
>OKSW01000536.1_pt1 | contig 14867 bp, 14 predicted proteins | sample 1606351 | NCBI WGS metagenome assembly OKSW01 (sample SAMEA3879565, study PRJEB24766) | human gut metagenome | biome: human-associated habitat; feature: feces | place: USA | collected 1985/1987 | reverse complement strand
GCCAATTTATTATAACATATTTTTCGCATTCCTTAAATATGTATTACTTCCAAACCCGTCTATAAATATTTATGCGTTTTACACAAAAACATTAATTTTCGCACGAATTTCCGGGCATACCGGCAAAGCGCAGGGGCAAAAGCCTCTGCGCTTTGGGTTATGTCCTGTTATGCTGCAAATCAGTTTCTGCCGAAGATTTTATCAAAGAAGTTTTTCATGTTATTAAACGACTCTTGGAACCATGCGCGTACAGTATCGGCCGTGGAGCGAGTCTCGCCGCAATCGGGGCAGGTATTGCCCTTGAAGTGATGGCCGGTTGCAGGGATGACCTCTCCCTCTTTTATAGTTTCGCCGCAAATTGTGCACACCTCGTCGCCGGTGTATCCGGCCTCGGTGCAGGTCGCGGCCCTTGTACCGACGAGTTCGGTGACGTGCTCATGGTAGTTGTAGTGGATGGTTGCATTCAGGAGAGCTTCGTTGCCATACTCAACATTAATTGCGTTCCACTGTTCTGCACTGCCGGTGTAGTATACATCGGCAAGGCTCATGCAGTCGTAAAAGGCCGAACCGTCAATGCTCGTCACACTGTCCGGAAGCACTAGGCTCGTAAGGCCCGTGCAGGAATTAAATGCAGCGCTGTCGATGCTCGTCACGCTGTCCGGTATTGCATAAACAGTCGAAACTTTTCCTTTTCCTTCAGGATATCTGACAAGCTCTGTTATGTCCTTATTAAACAAAACTCCATTAACGGAACTGTATGCCGTATTTGCATCTGCAACTTTTATGCTCGTTAAGCTAGTGCAGCGTTGGAATGGGTCGTAAATAATGCTCGTAACACTACTCGGAATCGTGATGCTTGTCAAGCCCGTACAGCCGGCAAATGCAACTTCGTAGATACTTGTCACACCGTTAGAGATTGTGACGTCCGTAAGGTTTATGCAGTCTTGGAAAGCCGCCAGGCCAATACTCGTAACACTGCTCGGAATCGTGATGCTTGTCAAACCAGTGCAATTACGGAATGCCCAGTCTCCAATACACGTCACACTATCAGGGATTTCTATGCTTTTAAGGCTCGTGCAGTTATAGAATGCATTTCCACCTATGTATGTAAGACTGCTGGGAAGCGTTATGCTTGTCAAACTCGTACAGCCATCAAATACCCCGATGATACTCTTTACACTATCGGGAATCCTGATACTCGTCAGATTTGTGCAGCCAGCGAATGCAATAGCATCAATGTCAGTCACACTGTCAGGGATAGTGACGCTCGTAAGGCTCATGCAATGGCAAAATGCAGCATAGCCTATACTCGTCACGCTATCAGGAATCGAATAAGAAGCATCTGTCTTTTTCGCAGGATATTTGATAAGCTTTGTCTTATCTTTATTAAACAGAATTCCGTCAACTGAACAGTATGCTGTATTGTCCTCTGCAACACTTATATTCGTTAGTGAATAGCCGCCGGAGAATATATCATAACCAATGTATTTCACACTGCATGGGATATCAATACTCGTTAGGCTATTAAAACAGCTTATGAATGCCCAATCAGCAATGCTCGTCACCGCGACACCATCTATTTCAGACGGAATATTTGCTTCTGTGACTTCAGGATCGCAGGATGTTACCGTTCCTGTAGTTTTATCAAAATAGATATTGCCGCCTGTTACCTCATAGGCGACGACATCGTCCTCTGCCATTGCTGCAGTCGGCACAAGTGACACCACCATCAGCAGCACAAGCAGCAGGCTTAGTACTCTTTTCTTCATTATTTCTCTCCTTTTTAAATATTAACCGATATTGGTTAATATCAGTATATACTATTTTCGGTTAACATTCAAGTAGAAAGTGAGGCTTGAATGTTATGATTTCTTACGAACCGCTTTGGGAAACGATGAAGGCCAAGGGTGTTACGCAATATATGCTGATGAAAAAGCACGGGGTCAGCCCCGCGCAGATAACGCGCCTGAAGCGCAACGAAAGCGTCAGCACGCACACGATAGATATCTTTTGCAGCATTCTCGACTGCCGGGTCGAGGATATTATGCGCTTTGAAAAAACTTAAAAGCTCCCGTCCTCGGACGGGAGCTTTTGCTTATTATTCGTCTTTTTTATCGTCGGGCGCGTCGGCCATGCCTGCCGAGGCGTCCTCCGCAGGGGGATCGTCAAAGCGTGATATCTTGCGCGCCGGGCGCTCGATGGTATCGTCCTGCATCGCGGGCGCGGGCTTCGGCTCGGGGAAGGTACCGTGCAGGCAGTAGTAGTCGAAGGTCTCGCGATCCATCGACTCGTTCTCAAGCAGGTACTCGGCAACGCCGATGAGCGTGTCGCGGTGCTCGGTGAGTATCTTTTCGCACAGCGCCGAGGCCTCGTCGAATATGCGCTTGACCTCCTCGTCTATGAGGGCGGCGGTCTCCTCCGAGTAGCTCTTGGTCGTGCCGAAATCGCGGCCGATGAAAATGCTGTGGTCGGAGCTGTCATACTGGATGGGGCCGAGCTTTTCGCTCATGCCGTAGCGGGTGACCATGTTGCGGGCGATGCTCGTTGCCTGCTGGATATCGCCGGACGCGCCGGTCGAGATATCGTCAAGGAACAGCTTCTCGGCGATACGTCCGCCAAGCAGCGAAACGACCGTCTCGTACATCTCATTGCGGGAAAGATAGCTCGTATCGTCGGTCGGGAGGCTGATGGTCATGCCGCCGGCCATGCCGCGCGGAATGATGGTGATATAGTGCACCGGATCCGTGTGCAGCAGGTACTTTGAGGCAATCGCGTGGCCGGACTCATGGTAGGCGGTCAGGCGCTTTGCCTTGTCCGACATCTTGCGGCTCTTCTTCTCGGGGCCCATCTCGACCTTGAGTATCGCCTCATCGCAGTCGGACATGGTAATGAAGCGATGCTTGCGGCGAACTGCCAGCAGCGCCGCCTCGTTCATGAGGTTTTCAAGGTCTGCACCGGAGAAGCCGGGCGTGCCCTTGGCAAGCGACTTAAGGTCAACATCGTCGCCCAGGGGCTTGCCGCGCGCGTGGATCTTCAGTATCGCCTCCCTGCCCTTTATATCGGGCATACCGACATAGACCTGACGGTCGAAGCGGCCGGGACGCAGAAGCGCATTATCGAGGATATCCGCACGGTTGGTCGCCGCCATGACGATGACTCCCTCGTTGTTGCCGAAGCCGTCCATCTCAACAAGCAGCTGGTTGAGGGTCTGCTCACGCTCATCGTGTCCGCCGCCGAGTCCGGAGCCGCGCTGACGGCCGACAGCGTCGATCTCGTCGATGAATATGATGGCCGGTGCGACCTTCTTTGCCTGATCGAACAGATCGCGCACACGCGACGCACCGACGCCGACATACAGCTCGACAAAGTCCGAACCGGAAATTGACAGAAACTGCACTCCCGCCTCGCCTGCAACGGCTTTTGCCAGCAGGGTCTTACCTGTTCCCGGAGGGCCTACGAGCAAAATGCCCTTGGGCATTGATGCGCCGATTTCCTTATACTTGCCGGGATCATGCAGATAGTTGACGATCTCGGAGAGATTTTCCTTAGCCTCATCCTCACCGGCAACATCGGCAAACTTTATACCCTCGGCGGATTTGACGTACACTCGGGCATTGGACTTACCCATGTTGAACATCATGGAGTTGCCGCCTCCCATTTTGTCCATCATTTTGCGCGACATGTATTGGCCGAGAGCAACAAATATTATAATCGGCAGCAGCCAGGCGAGTATACTGACAAGCGCCGAGGTCTGCTCTATCTCCTCTCCGGTTGTTGAAACGCCGGCCTTCAGCAGACGTGAGACGAGATCATCGTCCGGCACCATTGCCGTTTTATATATCTTGCCGCTTTTTTCATCGCCCTTGAACAGGATGCGGTTATTCTGCTCCTGTATCTCGACGGCGCTGACTTCTCCCTTATCAACCATATTGATAAAAGTATTATAGTCGACTTCCTTGATCTGATGCTCCGATATCCATGGCATGGCCACAAAATTGAACACCAGCAGGAGAATCAGAACTATCGTGTAGTAATAAACAAGCGGTTTTTTCGGTGATTTTACTTCGTTCATGCGCCGCGCTCCTTAAAGATTATATATTGTGTATAGTTTAGCACAAGCTATAGTGATTTTTCACGAAATTTCTGTTAACGATTAGTGCAATTGCGACAAATTATTTATTTATTCTAAGCATACGGTAGCCGATGCCGACATGTGTTTGGATATACTGCACACCGTTGGAGTTTTTCTCTATTTTGCGGCGGAGAGTTGCCATATAAACACGCAGGGAAGAAACGTCCGATGCAGTAGGGCTGCCCCAGACCTCCTTGAGAATATAATTGTGAGTGAGCACCTTGCCTGTATTTTTCGCAAGAAGGCACAGGAGCTTGTACTCTATCGGAGTAAGGTGTATCTCCTTATCGGAAATGAATGCACATCCGGCGGAGTAGTCGATGCGGAGATCTCCGTTTTCGTAGCTGCTTGATTCTTCGCCGAGGCGGTCGCTGTCATAGCGTACCCGCCTCAAGGCTACGCGCAGGCGGGCTAAAAGCTCATCGACCGAAAAAGGCTTTGTCAGATAGTCATCCGCTCCCGCGTCAAGAGCCGAGACCTTGTCGAAATCCTCGCTGCGCGCCGACACCACGATTATGGGCATATTGCTCCATGAGCGTATTTTTTTGATTATCTCAACACCGTCCATATCAGGCAGTCCAAGGTCAAGCAGCATAACATCAGGTTTACAGGAGAGTGCCTGCATCACAGCCTCCGTTCCGTTTCCGGCACGCTTATATGTATAGTCCTGTGTCTCAAGCGTCGCCGCAATGAGATTTGCAACGGCGTTATCATCCTCAACTATCAGAATCTGCGGCTTATTCATCTGACTGCACCTCCGCTCTCTTAAGATCAAATGTAAATACCGCTCCGTGCGGCACATTATCTAAAACACTGATACTGCCGCCGTGCGCCTCAACAATGCTTTTACACAGCGCAAGGCCAAGACCCAGGCCGCGCCGTGCATCGCTGCTGGCTTTGCCCGAAGTGTAAAACATATCGAAAATTTTGTTTTTCACATCATCGGCTATACCGTTTCCGTCGTCGGAAACGCTTATAATCACCCTGTCTGCCCGCGCCGCGGCCGAAAGGCATATATGCGATCCGGGCGGTGTATATTTCACAGCATTATTCAGCAGGTTTATTATAATCTGAACGATAAGACGCGCATCCATATACGCCATAAGCAGCTCATCGCCGAGCTGAACACTGAGCTTGTGCTCACCAAGCTTCCTGTCTGCATGCGAAACGGCCTCGCGGAACACATCGTCCAAAAGCTCCGGCTGAGTGTTTTCTATTCGGCTGCCGCCTTCCATGCGTGTTATGCTCAAAAGGTTTTCCACAAGGTTTATCAGCCATTGTGCATCATCGTACACCGATGTGTACATCTGCCGTCGCTTATTCTCGGGAAGCTCATTGTCCATGAGCAGCGCAGCGGTGCCGGATATGTTGGTAAGCGGTGTGCGCAGATCGTGCGAAATATTTGCGATAAGTTCCCGTTGCAGTCTTTCGTTTGCGGCGAGTTCTTTTTTGGCAAAATTTAAGGTGTCGTTGAGTTCCTGAACCTCAAGATAACCCTTTGAATCAAACTCGACATCGTAGTTTTTCTTTGCAAGTTCTTTTGCCGCCTTTGTTGTAAGCGAAATAGGTTTTGCAATTCTTTGGCTTGCATAAAGTGATATTGCCACAGCAAGCACGAAAAATACAATAGAAATTACAAAAATTTGGTCTTTTATAATTTCAATCGTATTATTAATCGGTGTAATAACGGAAGAAACTATTACAAAACATTCGGTGCCGTCCTCGAGAGAGAGAATTTTGCCGTATGTCATAATTTTTGCTGTACCGCTTAATTTTCTCTTCCAATTAAATTTACTTGCGGTATCGTTTGTGGCGGTATTTTTCTGATAATCTTCAAAAAGACCGTCCTGTCGTTCGTTCTCACCTATGATTTCAAGGCAACTTCCGTTGTTATCGGACGCACAAGAATAGTATGAATAAACTTTGTGCGCCTCAATGTTCAGCGAAACCGACGGAGAGGCATAGTTACATTCGTAGCGTTTTTGAAAAAATGCTGTGCTTGTATCGTAAACCTGTACACACAAAGAATTGTATGACGCCACATTTTCTATGGTTGCAAGCGGATTTTGATTATTTTCAAGAGATTCCGCTATTATTTTTGCACTTTTTTCCGCCGCATTTTTCTTGGTAGATGTGTAGAACGATTCAAGAAAAAATGATTGGAATATCCACAGTACAACAAGAATTAAAAGACCGAAAAGCAAAAAATAACATAAAAGTGTGAAATGCAACGGCATTTCTCTGTTTTTTACCTCAGCCCAGCTGAGTTTTCTGAATTTAGAGTGTTTCAAAACGATAGCCAACTCCTCGCAGAGTAACAATACATTTGCTGTAATCTTTCAGACTTTTTCTTAACAGCTTGATGTGAGTATCAAGCGTACGCTCGTCACCGAAGAAATCGTAACCCCATACTTCGCTAATCAGCTTTTCACGGGTGAGCGCAATACCCTTGTTTTTCACCATATAGAAAAACAGCTCGTACTCCTTTGGAGTCATCTCAACTCTTTCGCCGTCAATGGTAACAATTCGTGCGGAAAAATCAACGCTAAGACCTTTGTATGTAAAAATATCCTTTTCAGGCTCGCTGTTTGCCTTTCCGCTTCTCTTTATAACTGCGTTTACACGCATCATAAGTTCCTTTGGTGAAAACGGCTTTACCACATAGTCGTCACTGCCGATTTCAAAGCCGTGAATTTTGTCGTACTCCTCACCTCTTGCCGAAAGCATAATAATAGGTGTGGATTTAAATTTTCTTATTTCTTTGCAAGCCGAAAAACCGTCAAGCTCAGGCATCATAACATCCATAATAATCAAGTCAAAATCCTGTCGTCTGCAAAGCTCGATAGCCTGCATACCGTCAACGGCCTCTTCTACCTCGTAGCCCTCAAATTCGGCATATTTTTTAATAATCTGTCTGATTCTGTATTCATCATCAACAACAAGCAATTTGCTCATAACGGCACATCCTTTCGTATCCCTCATTATATATGAATATCGTAACTTTTTAATGTGACAATTTTTTGATGTTCTTTTTAAAATTAATAAAAGTTTGACCAAACTTTTATAACCTATGCGCTGACATCTAATTTCTGTCTAAAAAATTCGTTAATCTATCCCGTAAAATCTTTTTGCATTTTCTGCGGTGATATTTAAAAGCTCCTGCACATCTGTTTTTCTGATTTCAGCAATTTTTTCCGCCGTATATTTTATCATTGTACTGTCGCACCTTTTGCCACGGAACGGTACGGGTGACATATACGGACAATCGGTTTCAAGCAAAAGTCTGTCAATCGGCACTTCTTTTGCAACCTCAACGCTGTGTCTTGCATTTTTAAAGGTTACAACTCCGCCAAGACTGATGTAACTTCCGTAGCGCATCACTTCACGCATCATCTCAACACTGCCCGAAAAGCAGTGAACAAGCGCCTTAGGTTTGTACTTTCTCAAATAATTGAGAGTATCGCCGTGCGCCTCTCTGTCATGCACGATTATCGGCATATTTACATCAAGCGAAAGTTTTATCTGTTCTTCAAAAACTCTGTGCTGCAAATCTTTAGGAATATCCCAATGATAATCAAGTCCCGTTTCTCCGACAGCTACAATTTTTTTGTGCTTTAAAAGCTCTGCAACCCGGTCAAGATAATCATTTGGCATATCTTCGAGATTTTCGGGGTGAAATCCAACCGCACCGTACATAAAATCGTATTTTTCGCAAAAATCTATACAGACTTTTGCGGTTTTTAAATCAACAGCGTTGTTTACAATGCCGCACACGCCGTTCTCTTTCATTGAGGAAAGCAAAACTTCTCTGTCCTCGTCAAACCATTTGTCATCGTAATGTGCGTGCGAATCAAAAATGTTATAAAAATTATTTTCCATAATTACAAAGCCTTTGCTTTAATTTTTCCCGATTGACGGGGGTATTTTTGCGGTGTGTTTTTAACTTTTCTGACTACCGCAATTGCTCTTTCGCCGCCGTTTTCGGGCAGTTCAAAGAAATACTTATTTTCAAGCTTTCCGCCGAGAGTATTTATAGCGTTGAGCGACTCTTTAAATTCTTCATTTGCTTGTGCGCCTTTCATTGCACAAAACGCACCGCCAACCTTTACATACGGCAGGCAATATTCACTCAAAACATTCATTCGTGCAACCGCTCTTGACGCAACAAAATCAAAACTTTCTCTCAGCTTTTCATCTCTTGCGCCGTCCTCCGCTCTGCTGTGGATAAGTTCGGCTTCAATACCGAGTTGAGCGCATACCTCGCCCAAGAAAACAAGTCTTTTGTTCAGGCTGTCTATAAGGGTGAGTTTTATGTCGGGTCTGGCAATTTTCAGAACAACACCCGGAAAACCCGCACCCGTACCGACATCGGCAAGACTGCTGTTCTGCGGAATGTCAACAAAGTTGAGCAAGCTAAGGCTGTCGGCAAAATGTTTGAGTGCCACACCGCTCTCGTCTGTAATTGCGGTAAGATTCATTTTTTCGTTCCACTCTGCAAGCAATTCAAAATATTTTTGAAACTGCTCGTACTGATTTTCCGTGAGTGTGATTTTGTAATCTTTTATATAATTTTGGAGCAAATCCTTAATCATAAATCCCTCCGATTATTTATTCTGTGCAAGCCAAATGAGCAAAACGCTGATGTCGGCAGGCGAAACTCCCGAAATTCTGGATGCCTGTCCAATGCTCAACGGTTTGATTTTATTCAGCTTTTCCTGCGCCTCAAGTCTTAATCCCTTAATTGTTCTGTAGTCAAAATCATCGGGCAGTCGGCGGTTTTCAAGTTTGCGCATCTGCTCAACCTGCTTTAATTGCTTTGAAATGTAGCCTTCGTACTTGATTTCCACTTCAACCTGCTCAAAAATGTTCGGGTCAAGTTTCGGTCTGCCTGTGTCTATACTTTCAAGCGACTTGTAGTCAAGCTGAGGTCTTTTTATAAGGTCAATAAGATGTACTCCCGTGGTAATTTCACTTGTGCCACGCTCTGTAAGAATTTTGTTTACTTCTTCTGTCGGAGAAATTACGGTTGTCTTAAGTCGCTTTATCTCCTGCTTTTTAAGCTCCTGTTTGTTAAGAAATTTTTGGTATCTTTCTTCGCTGATAAGTCCGATTTCGTGGCCGAGCGGAGTAAGTCTTTCGTCCGCATTGTCCTGACGGAGAATCAAGCGGTACTCACTTCTCGATGTCATCATTCTGTACGGCTCGTTTGCACCCTTGGTTACAAGGTCATCAACAAGTGTGCCGATATAAGAGCCTGCTCTGTCGAGAATGAGCGGAGATTTTCCGAGAACTTTTAGAGCCGCATTAATTCCGGCAACAAGTCCCTGAGCCGCCGCCTCCTCGTAACCCGAACTGCCGTTAAACTGACCCGCACCGAAAAGGTTTGGAAAATCTTTAAATTCAAGCGTTGCAAGCATAGCTGTCGGGTCAACGCAGTCATATTCAATTGCATAAGCAGGGCGCATAATTACGCAGTTTTCAAGACCTTTTATGGTGTGGTAAAACTTAAGCTGTACCTCTTCCGGGAGTGATGAGCTCATTCCCTGCAAATACATTTCTTCTGTGTCAAGACCGCACGGCTCAATAAAAAGCTGATGTCTTGGCTTATCCTTAAACCTCATTATTTTATCTTCAAAACTCGGGCAGTAACGAGGGCCTATACCCTCGATTTTACCTGCGTAAAGCGGTGAACGGTGAATATTTTCAAGGATAATCTGCTTGGTTTCGTCATTTGTCCAGCTTATGTAGCAGTCCACCTTGTTCTCGCCCAAACTTTCGGTTTCATAAGAGAAAGGCTGCGGCGGTTCGTCACCCTTTTGTACTTCAAGGTCTGTATAATCAATGGAATTTCTTAAAACTCTGGCAGGAGTACCTGTCTTAAATCTTCTTAACGGCAAGCCGAGTTTTTTAAGACTTGCACCAAGGAAAGATGCAGGAAAAATGCCGTCAGGGCCGCTTTCGTATGATACTTCGCCCACAAAAATTCTGCCGCCGAGGTATGTGCCTGTGGCAATAACAACCGTCTTGCAATGAAAAACCGCTAACATTCTTGTGGTAAGGTCGTAACCGTCCTCTGTCTTTTCTATTTCAACGATTTCCGCCTGTCTTAATTCAAGATTTTCTTGCAGTTCAAGTTTGTGTTTCATAACGGTGGAATATTTGCGGCGGTCAATCTGCGCTCTCAATGAGTGAACGGCAGGACCTTTACCACGGTTGAGCATACGGGACTGCAAAAAACATTCGTCGGCAGTCTTGCCCATTTCGCCGCCGAGTGCGTCAATTTCACGAACAAGATGACCTTTTGCCGTTCCGCCAATTGACGGATTGCAAGGGCAGTTGCCGACGGCATCCATATTAATAGTAAAAACAGCAGTTTTACAGCCAAGTCTGGCGGCAGCCAAAGCCGCCTCAATGCCTGCGTGACCCGCACCGATAACTGCTACATCATATTCTCCTGCAAAATATTTCATATATTTCATTCCTTTTTAGGGTTAATAAATTATAAAAGTTTGGTCAACATTTAAAAAGGCTTGACCTAAATTTTAAAATTATTTCGCTTAATTTGCACATTAAACCATAATTTACTCTTACTTTCGCTTTTCAATAACAAGATTACTTACCTACGCAAAAATTATGGAATACTCTGTCTACAACTTCATCACTTGTTCTCTCACCCGTGAGTTCAAGCAAACTTGTAATTGCCTCTTCAATGCTTACAGTGATTGCATCATAGGTAAGTCCGATTTCAAGTGCATTTTTTGCGTCTTTTACAGAGTTTAGGGAGTTTAATACCGCCTGCCTCTGTCTTTCATTGGAAAGTACACCCTCACTCGGGTTAAAATTATCCATTCCCGCAATATCTTCAACCGCTTTTACAAGGTCTGCTCTGCCCTCTCCGCTTTTTGCCGAAAGATAAACCACATTTTTTATCTTGCTTTCAATGTACTCTGTGTCAAGCTGTTTGTCCAAATCGGTTTTGTTGATTATCGCAATGCAAGGCACTTCGCCTGCCGATTGTAACAATTCTTTATCGTCATCGTCAAGACTGCGGTTATAGTCAAATACCGCAAGCAAAAGTCCGCACTGCTTTAATCTGTGCTTTGCTCTGTCAACTCCGATTTTTTCTACCTTGTCATCGGTTGTTCTAAGTCCCGCAGTGTCGCTTAACCTAAGAATAACATCTCCGACAATTACCGTGTCTTCAATAATATCTCTGGTTGTGCCGGGTATGTCGGTAACAATACTGCGCTCGCAACCCGAAAGCAAGTTCATAAGAGTGCTTTTTCCTACATTCGGTCTGCCTGCAATTACTGTGTCTATTCCCTGCTTTACCGCCTGTCCGCTGTCATAACTCGAAATAAGGCCGTCAAGTATTGCAATACTCACATCAAACGAATCGTAAAGCTGTTCGTCGGTTACTTCGGCAATATCTTCTTCGGGATAGTCTGCCCATGCGGAAAGATGTGCCGCCGTTGAAAGCAAGAGATTTTTTACTTCGTCAATTTTGTTGCGAACCGCACCCTCTTTTACACAAAGAGCCGCCCTTGCGGCGGAACGGGATTTTGCGGAAATGATGTCGATTACAGCCTCAGCCTCGGAAAGGTCGATTTTTCCGTTTAAAAATGCCCGTTTTGTAAATTCGCCTGCCTGTGCCGGAACTGCGCCTGCATCAAGCACCGCACGAAGTACAAGTTTTGTAATATAGATACCGCCGTGGCATGAAAGCTCGACAACATTTTCGCCCGTATAGCTTAAAGGTTCACGAAAAACAAGAGCAACCGCCTCGTCAATTTCTTCGCCGTCACTTACAATTTTTCCGAAAGATGCGGTATAGCCTTTCATATCGGCAAGTTTTTTATTATTGATGCCTTTAAAAATTTTATCGCATACAGTAAACGCAGAATCACCGGAAATACGAATAACCGAGATACCGCCCTCACCCTGCGCCGTGCTGATAGCAGCAATAGTGTCAGACATAAAATCACTCTCTTTAAAATGGTTTTAAATAAAAAACAAAAGGGAGCAAAAATGCCCCCTTTCTTTAAAAATCATTATTTATCAATTCTGCCGTAAAGTCCGTCAAGGCTTCCTTCGTTAAGGGGCTTTCTGTCGGGATTTACCTCGTTATTAACAGAGTTGTTGTTGTACGGGCGTCTGCCGCCTCTGCCTCTGTTGTAACCTGAATTGCTGTTTCTCTGATATCTCTTGTACTTTGGATCAGGACCGATTACAACATGACGGTTTGCATTTTCGCCCTCGCTCCATGAAATAGCACCGTTCACCTTCTGTACAGAAGTATGAATAATTCTTCTTTCATACGGGTTCATCGGCTCAAGACTTGTTTTTCTGCCTGTCTTAATTGCCTTGAAAGCAAGCTTTCTGCCGAGAATTTCAAGAGTTTTTTCTCTCTTTTCACGGTAGTCGCCTGTGTTTACAGTAACCTTAAAGTACGAATTGTCAGCGTGATTTGCAACAAGGCTTGTAAGGTACTGCAATGCGTCGAGTGTTTCGCCTCTTCTGCCGATTACAAAACCGACATTTTCACCCTCAAGGTCAAACTCTACGCCGTTTTCAATTTCTTTTTTATTGATAGAAACCGACTCAAGCTTCATATTCTTAAGTACATTGCTTAAAAATTCTTCCGCTGTTTCGGCCGGGCCTGCCTTAAGAGTAATTTTTACCTTAGCGGGTGCACCGCCAAAAAGACCGAATTTCTTTTTCTCGGCACGCTGAATAACCTCAAACTCAACAATCTCGGATTCGTCAATACCGAGCTGTCTTTTTGCGTCTTCAAGGGCGAGAACTTCAGTTTCGCCAACGCCGATTGCTTCTCTAATCATAGTATTCACCTATTTCAATTACTTCTTTTTCTTTTTGCCGTTCACGTTTGACTTTGTGCTTGTCTTCTGTTCAACAGGTGAGTAAACATAAGGTACATTTGCCTCGTTTAGCTCCATAAGAGCAATGTGACGAGCCTCTTCTTTTGCGGTGAAGTGTACCGGAGTAAAGAACTTTGCTATAATCAGCGATTGGATAAATGCAATTACTGATGAGCAAATCCAGTAAAAACCTACCGCAGCCGGAACGGTATATGCGATATAGGCTGTGAATAACGGCATTACATACAGCATTACCTTTAGACAACCCTGCTGCTGTGCCATCTGAGCCTTATTGATTCTCTGCATTACTAACTGTGAACCAACATATGATACAAAACAAAGTACAGGAATGAGTGAGTACCATGAGAAAATACCCATATCCTTTGGAATTGTAAGAAGGTTGATTCCCATCATATTAAATCCGTTTGCAAAATCGATTATCTGCTGGCAGTCCGCAGCTGAGAACAGTCCCTGAATTGTTTCAGTGTTCATAATGCTTGGGAACACCCTGATAAGCTCGATTTGCTGATAAGTAGCATTTGTTGTTATTGTGTAACCCGGAATTGTGTTCATATACGAAACAGCACTGTTTACTGTGTCCGAGTTAAGATGAAGTGTGTTTGTAAGAGGATATGCAACGGCATAAAAAATACCGAGCATTACAAGGAGAGGAATTATCATTGTAAGGCAACCGCCCATTGGCTTTACTCCCTCTTTTTCGTAAAGCTTGTTCATTTCCTCCTGGAGCTTAACCTTGTTATTAGCGTATTTTTCCTGAAGCTCTTTTTGCTTTCTTTGCAGCCTCATTGTGCCTGCCATAGATTTTTGTTGCTTGACAGTAAATGGGAACAAAATAAGTCTGATTACAATAGTAAATACAACTATTGAAAGGCCGAAATCTTTTAGAAAGTAGAATGCAGCCCAAAGAACATAGCCGAGAATACTTCCAAAAAATCCAAATATATTTGCCATAAGCTACCTCACTTAATTTTTCTTGGCTTGTCCGTTTTTTCCGGGACAGGATCGTAGCCACCCTTTGAAAAAGGATTACAGCGCAGTATCCGCCATATGGTCAGAGCGGTACCCTTTAATGCGCCAAAGCGCTCGATTGCCTCAATTCCGTATTGAGAGCAGGTAGGCTCATACTTGCAACTTTTTGGCAGATGCGGAGAGATTGCAGCTTTATAAAATTTTATCAGCAGAATTAAAATTCTTTTCATAATATTACTTTTTCAGAACGCCGGCAGACTCCATATGATTTTTCATAGCGTCATATACCTTTTGAGATTTTACAAAAGGAGTCCTCGACCTTGCCACAAAGACAAAATCGTAACCGGGTTTCAAATCATTGTAAAGCTGATAATATGCGGCACGAATCACACGCCTTGCACGGGTGCGCTTAACCGCTTTTCCGACTTTTTTGCCCGTAGTTATTCCAAAACGCAGGTTATCGGATTTATTTTTTATAACATATGTTACCAAAACAGGACTTACAAAGGATTTTCCCCTCCTGTAAAGTCTGGAAAAATCCCTATTGTCCTTTAAAGTGATGAAGTCACTCAAAATTAAAACCACCTAAGCAAAGTAAAAGCCGCAAACAACAAAGAAAGACCACTGTAATAAAGTGGCCTGTTCTTTAGTAAGACAACCTTTTTCTACCTTTAGCTCTTCTTCTAGCCAATACTTTTCTACCGTTGGCTGTAGACATTCTCTTTCTGAAGCCGTGCTCCTTCTTTCTGTGGAGCTTCTTTGGCTGATAAGTTCTCAACATACTGAAAACCCTCCCTTCAATATATAACCTTGCAATATAGCATTATATATTAATTTTTCTTTATAGTCAACAAAAAATAAAAAGT
>OKSW01000535.1_pt1 | contig 14872 bp, 12 predicted proteins | sample 1606351 | NCBI WGS metagenome assembly OKSW01 (sample SAMEA3879565, study PRJEB24766) | human gut metagenome | biome: human-associated habitat; feature: feces | place: USA | collected 1985/1987 | reverse complement strand
CGCCCTCCGGCGGCAGCCATGGGTCGTCCTGCGGAGGGCGGCGCGCCATATCCAGCACCGCCGTACGCAGTGCGTCCAGCCCCTCGCCGCTACGGGCCGCCGTGGTGACCACCGGCGCGGCAAGGGCGCGGGACAACGCCTCCGTGTCTACGGTGACGCCCTTTTTCCGGGCCTCGTCCATCAGGTTCAGGCACAGTACCAGCCGGGGCGTGCGGCTGCGGAGCTGCACCGCCAGATGGAGGTTGCGCCGCAGGCAGGTGGCGTCCGCCACCACCACCGTCACATCGGCGTCGCCGCCGCAGATGAAATCCCGGGCCAGCTCCTCCTCCGGCGAGTCCGCCCGCAGGGAGTATGTCCCCGGCAGGTCGACGAGCCGGAAGGTCGCGCCCCGCCAGACGTAAGCGCCCTCCGCCACCTCCACCGTTTTGCCGGGCCAGTTCCCGGTGTGCTGGTGCATACCCGTCAGGGCGTTGAACACCGTGGACTTGCCCACGTTGGGATTGCCCGCCAGTGCCGCTGTGTACCGCTCCATGGCCGTCTCCTCCTTTTTTGCGGGATGCTTCCGGCTATCCTATGCGCCGGCGGGACGGCAGGTGCATACCGCGGTGCGGCAGAAAAAAGAAGACGCGCACCAAGCGGTGCGCGTCTTCTTTTTTGGTAAAGGAGAGAGAATAACAATGTCACTTACATATCTTGCAAGGCTATCATACACAGCGGTTGCGTAGAAGTCAACAGGTTTGTCAGAAGATTCACAAATTGTTCATAAGCTCCGCGCAAATACGCTCTTGACATTGGAAAAGCACCGTGCTATTATTTAGCACACCAATAATTAGTACGCGAAACAATTCGAAAGGAGGCACATTGTGGAACGCTGTATCACGGAACGGCCGGAGCATTTCGGCCCGCTGTTCGGCTACTGCGACCATCAGGTGCAGAAACTGATGGACCGGCGGCTGCGGCAGTACGACGTATCGCCCATGCAGTGCCGGACGCTGACCTACCTCCACGAGGCGGAGGGCGAGGTCAACCAGAAGCAGTTGGAGCGGCACCTGATGGTGAAGCCCAGCACGGTCAACGGCATCGTGGACCGTCTGGAGGAGAAGGGCATGGTCACCCGCACCGCCAGCCGCACCGACGGGCGCTGCCGTATTCTGGCGCTGACGGCGCAGGGGAAGCAGTTTTATGACAGGTTCACCGCTATCGTGCATGAGGTCAACGACCGACTGGAAAAGGGCTTTTCGCCGGAGGAGATCCGGCTGCTGACGTCGCTTCTTCTGCGGGTGGCAAAAAATCTCTCGGAGGAGGACGAAGTATGCTGAAAAAGCTCGCCCCGTATACAAGGGGCTACCGGTGGTATATCCTGCTGGGCGTATTGTGCTCGGTGGGGGAGGCGGTTCTGGAGCTGGAGCTGCCCCAGGCCATGAGCGCCATCGTGGACGTGGGCATCGCCAACGGCGACAGGAGCTATATCCTGCTGACGGGGCTGAAGATGCTCCTGATGGCCATGGCGGCGCTGGCGTGCGGCGTAGGCGCGGCGGTCATGGCGGCAAAGGCGGCCATGGGCTTCGGCGCCAACATCCGGCAGGCGGAGTATGAGCAGGTGCAGCGGTTTTCCTTCGCCAACATCGAGCATTTCTCCACCGCCAGCCTCATCACCCGTTTGACCAACGATGTGGCGTCGGTGCAGATGACGCTGTTCATGGGGATGCGCATATGCGTCCGTGCACCGGTGATGCTGGTGACGGCGCTGATCAAGACCATGAAGATCAGCCTCAGCCTCAGTCAGGTGTTTCTGGTGGCCGTGCCGCTGCTGGCGGTGGCGGTGGTCATCGTCATCCGCTATGTGGGGCCGTTTTTCACCGCCCTGCAAAAGTCCACCGACGATCTGAACCTGGTGGTCCAGGAGGATCTGAACGCCATCCGCGTGGTGAAATCCTTCGTCCGGGAGGACCGGGAGCAGGAGAAGTTTGCCCAGCGCAGCGACACCCTCCGGGATACGGCGGAGCGGGCTTACAGCTTCGTGGTGCTGTTTGTCCCCCTGGTGACCCTCATCATGGGCGGCACCATCATGGCCATCATGTGGCTGGGCGGCCACTATGTGGTGGGCGGCTCCATGCTCTCCGGCGACCTGATCGCCTTCTTCACCTACGCCTCCGAAATCCTCATGTCCCTGATGATGGTGGCCATGGTGATGATGGTGCTGACCCGGTCCATCGCCTGCGGCAAGCGCATTGTGGAGGTGCTGGAGGAGCAGCCCGAGATCACCGACTCCGCCGCCGACCCGGCCCTGACCGTGGAAAACGGCGACGTGGACTTTGATCATGTCTATTTCAAATACCACAAGGACAGCGACGCCTGGAACCTGGAGGATGTCTGCCTGCATATCGACAGCGGCATGACCGTTGGCATCCTGGGCGGCACCGGCAGCGCCAAGAGCACCCTGGTGAGTCTGATTCCCCGGCTGTATGAGGCCACGGAGGGCGTTGTGTCCGTAGGCGGACATGACGTCCGGGAATACACCATGGAGGCTCTGCGCCAGGGCTGTGCCATGGTGCTGCAAAAGAACACCCTGTTCTCCGGCACCATCCGGGAAAATCTCCGCTGGGGCCGGGAGGACGCCACCGACGCCGAGATGGAGGAGGCCTGCCGCATGGCCTGCGCCGACGAGTTTATCTCCCGCATGCCCGACGGCTACGATACCCACATTGAGCAGGGCGGCGCCAACGTGTCCGGCGGCCAGAAGCAGCGCCTGTGCATTGCCCGGGCCATTCTCCGGCGGCCCCGGGTGCTGATCCTGGACGACTCCACCTCTGCCGTGGACACCGCCACCGACGCCAGGATCCGCGCAGCCCTGCGCCAGGCCCTGCCCGGGTCCACCAAGCTCATCATCGCCCAGCGCATCTCCTCCGTTATGGATGCGGATCTGATCGTGGTGCTGGACGACGGCAAAATTTCCGGCGCAGGCACCCATGACCGGCTGATGGCCACCAATCGGATCTATCAGGAGGTCTATAAATCTCAGCAGGAAGGAGCGACCATCAATGGCTGACAGCAAGAAGCAGGTCCACCCCGGCGGCCCCCACGGCCGGGGACACGGCTATCAGCGGCCCCAGGATCTCCGGGGCACCGTGGGCAAGCTCCTGGGCTACATCGGCCGCTACAAGGGCGCGCTGATCGTGGTGGCCGTGTGCCTGATCCTCAGCTCTGTGGGCTCCGTGGCCGGCAGCTATTTCCTCAAGCCCGCCCTGAACCACATTGTGGCCGGGGACTTCAAGGGCCTGTTCTGGATGCTGGTGGCCATGGGCGGCGTGTTCCTGGCCTCCGCCGGGTGCTCCTATGCCTATTCCCGCCTGATGGTCCGCATCTCCCAGCGGACCGTGGCCACCCTGCGGCAGGATCTGTTCAACAGGCTCCAGACCCTGCCCCTGCGGTATTTCGACACCCACCAGTCCGGCGACCTGATGAGCCGCTTCACCAACGACATGGACACCGTGTCCGATATGATCGGCAACAGCTTCGCCAGCGTGGTGTCCAACCTCATCACCTTTGTGTGCACCGTGTTCATGCTGATTTACCTGAACTGGGCCCTGACCCTCATCACCTTCGTGTTCCTGGGTCTGATGCTCCTGGTGGTCAAAAGCGTGGGCGGCCGCAGCCGCGTCAGCTTCCAGCAGCAGCAGGCGGCCCTGGGCAGCCTCAATGGCTACATTGAGGAGATGATCGAGGGCCAGAAGGTCATCAAGGTCTTTCACCACGAGCAGAAGACCATGGACGAGTTCGCCGCCCGCAACAGCGCCTATCGCGACGCCGCCGCCATGGCCCAGACCTATGCCGGGTCCATGATGCCCGCCATGGGCAACCTCTCCCGCATCAACTACGCCGTCACCTGCTGCGTGGGCGGCCTGCTGTCCATCTCCGGTGTGTTCGATATCGGCTCCCTGGGCGCGTACCTGCTGTATGTCAAGCAGGTGTCCCAGCCGGTGGGCCAGATCAGCCAGCAGGTGAACACCCTGCTGGCCGCCGTAGCCGGCGCGGAGCGCATTTTTGCCGTGATGAACGCCGACCCCGAGACGGATGAGGGCCGCACCACCCTGGTGCGGGTGCTGAAGGACGGCGATTCCCTGACGGAGACGGACCGTCGCACCGGCCACTGGGCCTGGAAGAAGCCCGACGGCTCCCTGACGGAGCTGCGGGGCGACGTGCGCTTTGACCATGTGGACTTCGGCTACGACCCGGAAAAGACGGTGCTCCACGACGTATCCCTGTTTGCCAAGCCCGGCCAGAAGATCGCCTTCGTGGGCTCCACCGGCGCAGGAAAGACCACCATCACCAACCTGATCAACCGGTTTTATGACATTCAATCCGGCTCCGTCACCTATGACGGCATCGACGTCCGGGACATCCGGAAGGACTCCCTGCGCCGCTCTCTGGGCATTGTTTTGCAGGATACCCACCTGTTCACCGGAACCGTGGCCGACAACATCCGCTACGGGAAGCTGGACGCCACCGATGAGGAGGTCCGCGCCGCGGCCAGGCTGGCCAACGCCGACACCTTTATCCGCCACCTGCCCCAGGGGTACGACACCGTCATCACCGGCGACGGCGGCAGCCTCAGCCAGGGGGAGCGCCAGCTGCTGGCCATTGCCCGGGCCGCCGTGTCCGATCCCCCGGTGCTGATCCTGGATGAGGCCACCTCCTCCATCGACACCCGCACGGAGAAGCTCATCGAGCAGGGGATGGATTCCCTGATGGCCGGGCGCACGGTGTTCGTCATCGCCCACCGGCTCTCCACCGTCCGCAACGCCCAGGCCATCCTGGTGCTGGAGCAGGGCCGCATCATCGAGCGCGGCGACCATGCGGAGCTCATGGCCCAAAAGGGCCGGTACTATCAGCTCTGCACCGGCCAGGAGGAGCTGTCCTGACCCAAAAACGCAGGAAACAGCCGCCGCAGCTTGCTCTGCGGCGGCTGTCAGACTGTCAAAAAGGGCAGGACTCTTTTTCGTAAACGAGAGGCGGAGGTCACTTCCTCTTTTTCCGCACCAGCAGCCAAACCGCCGCACCGGCGGCTACAGCTGCGGCCGCGGCCAGGCCGATCCACAGGACGGTATGGCTCTGCGCCTGCTGCTCCGGCTGGGCGATGTCTGCCGTGGCCGCGTCAGGAGCGGAGTCCTTGGGTGCATCGGGAGCCGTGACCGGATCCCCCGTGGAGGTCTCCGGCGCAGCCGGGTCCGCTGCGGGCTGATCTCCCGTTGGCTGGTCCGCCGGCGTTTGGCCTCCGGCAGAGCCGCCGGAGGTCGTTCCACTGGAGGGAACAGTCCCGCCGGACCCCGCGCCGCTGCCGCCATAGGTGTGGATAAACTGGAACGGCGCGCTCATATCATTGGTCCGGAACACCGTCAGATGATCGATGTACGGCGGCAGCTCAATACGGAATACGGCGGGCGAAACACTCCAGTTTCCGGAGCCCGACGTCATCTTCTGCCGCACATAAAACTCCCTCAGATAGTTGTTGTTCTGCTCATACTCGCAGGTGTGGACCGTCAGAACGCCGTGGTACGTTCCCGGCCCGTTGGTCTCGATGACGGTGCCGGTGATGGGCACGGTTTTCCCCATGGGGTGGGAATAGTTATACGCCTCGATGGCAAAGGTGGCCGGACCCGGCGCCTGGCTGCCGTTTTGCTTCACCACCACCGTATAGGGCACCTCCATTACGCGCTCCATACCCCGTGACTGGTCATATTCCGCCCGGAACCGCATCTCCGGCTTGTCATAGAGGTTCCCGTCCTGATACGTCCACGTGACGCTGTATCCGGAGTCCCCCTTGACGGCGTGACCGGTGACGTCGATCTCACTGGAGCGCCTGGCCCAGCTCTCCGGCAGTCCGTCATACCACAGGTCCACCGTGAATGTGAACGTGCCGGCCTCCAGCAGGCTCTGGGCCACGGAAACGGTCATGGTAAAGGGATACGTTCCCACGCCGTTGGTGGAAAGCTCCACGTTTTCGCACCGGACATTGGGGTTGCGCTTTCCCCTTCTGTTGAAGGTCTCCCACAGGGTGAGCACCTGGGCCGTGGGCGGCACGTTGTTGAGCTGCACCACCTCCAACACCCCGGGCAGAGCAAAGGGGTAATATGCCTCTTCCTCCGCGCCCGCTCCCGCCGGGGCCATGGCCCACATGCACACCAGGCACAGCACCGCCGCCAACCATTGCTTGTAGGTTTTTCTCATCTCTTTTCCTCCCGTAAATGTATATTTCCATTTTATCATGCACGAGCGCTGAATGCAACCATAAACTGGCGTTTTTCGGGCGCACCCACAAAAAAAGGCAGTCTTTCGGCCCGCCAAGCGGCAAAAACGCCGGTATCGCAGCGATACCGGCGTTTTTGCTATAGGGGGGAAGGGGGAAATCAGCGAAGTCAGGCAGACCGCCGAGCGGTCCTGCTTCGGTTCCAGGGCCTCGAAGGTGGCCCTGAATATAAATTCATTATACACGGTCGATATTGAAAAATCAACCTGAATTTTGAAAAAATTTCAAAATTTCTGTATGTCACCGCAGCACCGCGCACAGTAAGGTCAGGTATCGCGGCAGCTTATCCCGCCGGGGCCACAGCAGCTCCCAGCCCAGCTCTCCCCAGGCGGCGGCCCCCACGTCGCAGCCCAGAGATTCCAGACTGTAGCCCACCGCCTCCGGATGGCGGCAGGGCCGCCCTGCGGGCCGGGTACACGCCGCGCACAGCATACACCCCCCGGTGGTCAGCACTGCCGCTCCGGGATACAGCGCCCGCAGATGCCCGTCCATCCGCCGGGCGTGGGCGGCGGTCAGCTCCCGGGTATATTCCGCCAGCTCCTCCGGCGTGAACCGCCGCTCCAGCAGCTCCCGGGTAAAGTGGAACTGCATCCCCCGCAGCAGCACCGTCCTATACCGCCTCCAGTATTCCGCCGCCGGAACGTCATAGGGCGGGCACGTCCAGTACCGCCCATAGTCCGGGCAGGGGCGGCACCCGGCGGCGGGGTCCTTCAGGTCCACATACCGCCTGACGAATTCCTCCGCCGGCACCTCCGCCCCGGCCTGTACAATGGTATAGCCGTTTCCGTTCATCCGTTTCCCTCTCCGATCTCATAGCCGCTGAAGTTGTACAGCGGCCCCACCCGGGTCTCGCCGTTCCTGGTGGATAGCAGCAGCATCTCGCACCCGTCGGAGAGCCCCGCCTCATCCACGCCATAGAGCAGGGTATGGAACTCCTCCGCAAAGACCCGGACGCTCTCTGCTGCCGCGCCGTGGGCCAGATGCCGGGACCGTACCAGCCGCTCCCGGCCGCCGGTCAGGCTCAGCAGCTCATAGAGCTGCTCCTCCGCCGTCCGGCCATAGCGCAGAAGCTCCCACTGCCCACCGTTCCGGTGCAGGAACAGGGCCTCATCCCCGTTCTGTCCCACCGGGCCGGAGGACCACACCTCCGTGCCGTCATACCGCAGCACCCGGAGTCCTCCGTTCTCTGCCGTAAGGCGCTCCGCCAGTCCGTCGCCGTCCATGTCCACATAGGTTATCGCCGCCGTGCCGTCAGGCCGGGACACCCCCAGCCCCAGCAGCACAGCATACCCCGGATGGTGCACCAGGTCCTCCGACACGGCGAAGGCCTGGGTCTTGACCTGATCGTACCACGCCTGAGCGGAGAGGATCCCGGCATAGGGAGTCACATCCTCACCCATGTCCGCCAGCAGATCCTGGCACACCGCCATCATGGCCGCCTGCATCCCATACCCGCCGTTATACCGGCACTCCAGCATGGTGAAGCAGTACCGCAGGGTGTCCGCCCCGCCGTCCAGCAGCCGCCGGTAATCCGGCAGCTGCCGCATAGCGGCCTCCACGGCCCCGGAAAAGCTGATGGCCGCCACGCTGTCATCTCCGCTGACACTGAGCAGCAGGCGATCCAGCTCCAGCACCCGCTCCGGCTCCAGCGGCACCGGCCGCAGCCGCAGCATCTCGAAAACTTCCCCGTCAGCCTGGTGATATTGCAGCAAATACAGCTGATCATCCAGCCGCAGCAGCTGACAGCCATCCTCCAGCTGGAACAGCCACCGCTCCTGGTACCCGCTGATGTCCGGGCCAAACCCCTCCGGGAACCGGCTGTCCCATTCCTCCAGGCTGACGCTCTGACCGCCCTGGATGGGATACTGACTGTACTTCTCCGGGTCCAGTGCGGTGGTCAGCTGCCCGTCGGCGTTCTCCTGATACCGGGCCCAGTATTTCACGGCTTCATCCCGGAATTGCAGCAGCTCCGCCGACAGGGGAGACGGGCTGGGCATCTCCGGCGTCTGATACACGCACTCCGCCGTCAGATACGTCCCGTCCTCCGGGAATGCCAGTCCCCGCCCGACGATGCTCAGTCTCGTGGAGCCGCTTTCCGTGGGCCGCAGGGCGATCTGCCCGTCCCGGGCGTATACCAGCCAGCGCTCCTGGCCGCCCCACCGGGCCCTGGCGCACCAGATGCGGCCCACGGAGCCGGAGGCATCCCCCTCCGTCCGCATCAGGTCCACATATGCCATGCCGCCCTGCCACGCCGCCGGGATCCAGGAAAAGTCATCTCCCTGTATCACATCCGGCCCGTGGGCGCTCTCCTTTGTCATCATCCGGTACACTCCGGGCAGCCCCATCCGCAGGGCCAGCTCCGTCCCTGCCGGAACCACCTGCACGCCCCGGGTATACTCCAGAATGGTCTGCAGCAGCTCCTCGCTGTCCACGCCGTAGAGCTTCCCCCGGTACAGCAGCATCAGCGGATATCCGCTGTCGCCGCCGTACAGAAGCTCCCGCTTTCCGGCAGTCCGCCCCATTTGCAGGCGGAAGGGCTCCCTCCCCTGGTCAAAGATATTGTATGCGTAGTTCTCCAGCAGAGGGAAGTCCTCCTCCGTCAGCCCGTTGAGCTGCTCCGCCAGCCGGGAGGTCAGCCCCGACATTCCGGCCGGTGTCTGGGCAGAGTTCCCCTCACACAGATACGTCACGTTCAGCCCCCCAGCCGTCACCCGGCTGGCCCACCCATAGGGGGTCCGGTCCCTGGGGTTGGTCAGCAGGCAGACCGCCGCCGCAGCGCACACCACCACAGCAGCCGCCGTCACCCACACGGCAGGCTTTTTATACCGCAGAGCCCGGCGGATGCGCCCCTTGACGCAGATCTCGCCGAAGGCCACCGGACACGCCGTCACCGCCCGCCGGGGTCCGGCGCAATTCAGAAGCGCCTGGGAATACGCCCGCTTGTCCGGCTCCTCCAGGTCCCGCAGCACCGCCTCGTCACAGGCGTATTCCATATCCCGGCACAGCAGGATATACGCCGCCCACAGCAGTGGGTTGAACCAGTACACCGCCAGCAGCAGAAACGCCAGGGGCTTCACCCAGTGGTCCCGGTGCCGGATGTGGGTCCGCTCATGGGCCAGCACATAGTCCCGGCTTCCCCGGTCCAGGCCGAAGGGCAGGTAGATGCGGGGCCGGATAAACCCCAGCACAAAGGGAGACGGGGCCTGTTCGCTTTCCCACACGCCGTCCTCCAGCCGCACCGCCGTCCGCAGCCGCACCCGCAGCCGCACATAGCTGCCTGCCAGATACAGCGCCATGGCCGCCATGCCCACAAGCCACACCACCGCGGCGATGTGGCCCAGGCTCTGCCCCGTCCGGGCCGCCGTCTCCGCTGCCGCCGCACCGGCGGGACTGCCAACGGCGGGAAGCCCGCCGGATACCGCTGTTCCCGCCGCCGTCAGCACGTCTCCGGAGATAGGCTCCGTGGTGGGCACCAGGCTGACGCCGGCCCGGGGCAGCAGGTCCCCCGGCCACAGCAGCCGCACCGCCACAACGGCCCACAGGCCATAGTGCGCCGCCCGGGGCGCTTTTTTCAGCACCACCCGCAGCACCATCACCAGCAGCACCAGCCACCCGGCGGTAACCGCCCGGTTCAGATTGGTCAGAAAAAGCTGTTCCATGGTCAGTTCTCCTTTCCGCTGTCGTCAATAAGCTGCTGCAGCTGCCGGACCTCCTTTTCTGAAAGCCGCCGCCCCCGGGCAAAGGCCGCCACAAAGGCGGGCAGGGAGCCCTCAAAGGTCTTGTCCACCAGCTGGTCGATCTGGCTCTGCTGCACCTGCTCCTTCGTGACCAGACTGGTCACCACGGCGTTTTCATTTTTCACCACGCCCCGCTGGCTCAGCCGCCGGATCACGGTATAGGTGGTGGCCTTGGACCAGCCCAGCTGCTCCTGGCACAGATGCACCAGATGGGTGCTGTTCACCGGCTCGTGCTCCCACAGGATCAGGCAGAACCGGTACTCGCTCTCGAATATCTGGGGTACGCTCATGGCACGCGCCTCCTTTCGGGTTGAATCTGTTAAACCTTACAATAAGTTTAACAGATTCAACCTCTCCTGTCAAGGCTTTTTATTGACGGAAAACCGGGGGTGTGGTACACTGATGGGACGATCACAAACAGCTTGTGGAAAAGCCTGTCATTGCGCCGGGCCCGGCGGCCCGCTGAGGGCAGCGGGCCCTACTTGGCTCTCCCTTTGGGAGAGCTGTGCCCCGCCCGAACCTGACTCCCATCAACAGCGTTTTTCCACAAACCGACTATCATCAAGCGAGGAATGCATCATGGAAGAAACCAGGAGCTTCGGCTATATCTGTCCCAAGTGCGGCAAGGCCGTTATGGCCCGGCGCAGCGCCTTTTCCCTGGCGGCGGCCGCCGCCCACATTGAGTGCCCCTGCGGCGAGTCCGACATGCTCATCGAGACCGACGGCTCCAAATTCCGCATGTGGGTGCCCTGCGGCCTGTGCGGCGAGACCCACCAGGCCGAGTGCAGCGCCGAGGCGGTGCTCCATGGCCGGGGCATCGGTCTGGCCTGCCCCAAAACCAGGCAGCTCTGCTGCTATATCGGCCAGGAGGAGCAGGTGTCCGCCCAGATGGAGCAGCTGGCCGTCCGGGCGGCCAAGGAGAAGGCCCAGGACCCGGAGGCCTTCACCGACAACATCATCATGTATGAGGTGCTGTCGGAGCTGAAGGACATTGCGGCCCGGGGCGGCATCCGCTGCCGCTGCGGCAGCACCCGCTATGGCATCCAGGTCCACCGGGACTCCGTGGATCTGTGCTGCCGGGACTGCGGCGGCAAGCTGCGTCTGCCCGCCGCCACCGACGAGGACCTGGACCGGCTCTGCTGCCAGATGTCCCTGACCATTCCGGGGAGGGCGTAATATGATCGGACTTCTCTCCAGGTGGTTCATCCGGGACCGGGACAACGTCACGGACCCCCGGGTCCGCCGGGCCTACGGCCAGCTGTGCGGCCTGGTGGGCATCGGCCTGAACCTGCTGCTGTTTGCCGGGAAGCTGTTTGCCGGCGCGGTCAGCGGGTCCGTGGCCATCACCGCCGACGCCTTCAACAACCTGTCCGACGCCGGTTCCTCGGTGGTGACGCTGCTGGGCTTCCGCCTGGCCGGAAAAAAGCCGGATCCCCATCATCCCTTCGGCCACGGGCGGCTGGAATACGTCTCCGGTCTCATCGTGGCGGGCCTCATTCTTCTGATGGGCGTGGAGCTGGCCAAAACGTCGGTGGAGAAGATCCTCCATCCGTCGGCGGTGGATTTCAGCGTGGCCGCCCTGGTGATCCTGGCGGCGTCCATCTGCGTAAAGCTGTATATGTGCCTGTATAACCGCCGCGTTGGCAAGAGGATCCACTCCGCCGCCATGGAGGCCACCGCTGCCGACAGTCTGTCGGACACGGCAGCCACCGCTGCGGTGCTGCTGGCCATGTGCATCGCCCGGTGGACCAGTCTGGACATCGACGGCTGGGTGGGCCTGGTGGTGGCGGGCTTCATCCTGTTCTCCGGCGTCAAATCCGCCCGGGAGACCATCAGTCCCCTGCTGGGCCAGCCGCCGGAAAAGGAGTTTGTGGACCGCATAGAATCCATCGTCCTGTCCCATCCGGCCATTCTGGGTCTCCATGACCTGGTGGTCCACGATTACGGCCCCGGCCGGGTAATGGTGTCTCTCCACGCGGAGGTCCCGGCCCACGGCGATCTGCTGGAGCTTCACGACATCGTGGACAACATCGAAATGGACCTGTCCCGGCAGCTGAACTGCCAGGCGGTGATCCACATGGACCCGGTGGTCACCGACGACGGCCTTACCGGTCCCCTCCGCAGCCGCGTGGCGGAGCTGGTGAAGCAGGTGGACCCCGCCATCACCATCCACGATTTCCGGGTGGTGGCCGGTCCCACCCACACCAATCTGGTGTTCGACGCGGTGGTGCCCTTTGACGAAAAGCTCACCGCCGCCCAGGCGGCGGACAAAATACGCACCCTGGTCCGGTCCATGGATGACGGGCGCTACTTCGCCGTGGTGAAGGTGGAAAACTCGTACATTGGATAACAAACGGCAAAAAGGGAGACGGGCTGCGGCCCGTCTCCCTCGTTGCAGATTGCCAGTTTTCAGATCGCCCCGCCAAAAACGCCGCGGCCGTCTTTATCCCACCGCAGTGCGGATGCCCAGCACGGTTATGGCCGCAGCCTCCCGGGCCCAGTAGCCGGGGGACAGGGGCCACCAGGTGACGCAGCCGATGGACCAGGGATCCAATCCGCCCCGCCTGGCCCACACGGCAGCCCGCAGCTGGTGAAAGTTGTCCGATGCGATGGCTACCCGGGTGGGCAGGCCCTCCTTCCGGATGAGCTCCGCCGAAAACGTCAGGTTCTCCTCCGTGGACCGGGACCGGTCCTCCAGGTAAATGCGGTCCGGGTGAATGCCCCGGGCCACCAGAGTGTTGCGGATGCAGGATGCCTCGGAAATGGGTTCGTTGTCGTTTTGTCCGCCGGAGGCTACGCACCGGCTCTCCGGGTGCTCCGACAGATAGCGGTACGCCGCGTCGATGCGGTCGTCCAGCATCACCGTGGGGCTCCCGTCCCGGGACACCTGGCACCCCAGGACGATGACGGTGCAGTCCCCCTCCGTGGGCCGGTGCCCGGCCTGGATGCCCATCAGCACCATCACCGCCAGGACCACCGCCGCTCCCGCGCCCACCACGGCCGCCCCGGCGCGGCACAGCCACCGGGGAAGCCGGTCAAAGAGCCGGGGGCACGACAGCCATACGGACAGCAGGGTCAGGGGCACCATGGGGTACAGCATGCCCACATGCCAGATGCCCATAGCTGCCGGGGCCAGGAAATACAGCTCCAGCAGTATGCACAGAAGCGCCCCGGCCATACGGAGTCAAAAGGCATATTTTTTCACATCACTTCTCCGCGATATGGTTGGCGATGCGCTGCATGATCAGATCCAGGGCCACCAGGTTGTGGCCGCCCTCCAGCACCACGATATCCGCATACTTGCGGGTGGGCTCCACGAACTGCTCGTGCATGGGCTTCACCGTGGTCAGATACTGGGTCACCACCGACTGCATGGAGCGGCCCCGCTCCTCCACGTCCCGCAGGGCCCGGCGCAGAATGCGCACATCGGCGTCGGTCTCCACGAAGATCTTGATGTCCAGCAGGTCCCGCAGCTCCTTGCTCTGGAAGATCAGGATGCCCTCCACGATGACCACCTTGGCGGGCTTGATCTCCACCGTCTCGTCGGTGCGGTTGTGGATGGCGTAATCATACACAGGGCAGTAGATCGTCTCTCCCGCCTTCAGCTTTTTCAGGTCCCGGATCATCAGATCCGTGTCGAAGGCGTCGGGATGGTCGTAATTCTGCTTGCAGCGCTCCTCAAAGGAGCAGTCCTGCCGCTTGTAGTAGTTGTCGTGGTGCACCACGGCGATGTCGTCGCCGAACCGGGACACCAGATGCTCGGTGAGGGTGGTCTTGCCGCTGCCGGTACCTCCGGCGATGCCGATGAAGATGGTGTTCATATCGCTGCCTCCCGCATAAGACGATTCCGGAATGATTTCTGTTTGTATTATAGGGAACTTCCCGGCGGATTGCAAGGGAACATGTAAAAAAAGCATGAATTTCCAAGGATTTCAGTTGACGGCACCTTTGAAAATGAGTATGATAATAGAGAACAACTTTCGCCGCCCTTCGGCGTTTTCCAACGGAGGATATATTGTATGAAGCTCATCAAGTGCCCCAAGTGCGGAGAGATGTACTCCGACAGCTATAAAACCTGCCCCTTCTGCCAGGAGGACGAGGCCCTGAAGGGCCGGTCCGCCGCCCCCCACCGCAAGGTCACCAAGCACCGCCGGGCTCCCAGCATCCTGGGCCCCGCCATGGTGCTGGTGGTGGTATTGGCGGCGGTGCTGGTGGGTGTGCTGCTGTTCGGCGGCAAGGGCAGCGCCAATAAGCCCGCAGACAAGCCCACGGTGGAGGAGCCCACGCCCACACCCACCGAGCCCCTGACCCTGGACCAGACCACCCTGAACATGAACCAGGGGGAGACGGCCACCCTCACTGTCACCGGCGCGGAGAATGTCCTCTGGACCAGCAGCGATCCCAACGTGGCCACGGTGGACGACAGCGGCACCGTCACCGCCGGCGTTCCCGGCACGGCCACCATCACCGTCACCACCGCCGACGGCTCCCAGTCTGCCGCCTGCACCGTCCAGGTAGCCACCCCCCTGCCGCCGGAGCCGCCCAAGGAAACGCTGGGCCTGCGCTCCATTTATCAGGCCAAGGGAGAGACACTCAGCCAATTCACTATGAGTTTGAAACGACCTGTTCAGATGACAGTGGATGGCACTACGGAAACAGTCACGTGGTCCATTGAAGATACGAAAATTGCCACTGTGGATTCTGACGGCTTAGTTACCGGTGTATCTAAAGGAAAGACCACTCTGAAGGCGGTCATCGGTGACCAGACTCTCACTTGCGAAGTCATCGTCGACTGAATCACCGCACCCCTCTCGCCCCGCAGCGCTGC
>OKSW01000523.1_pt1 | contig 15107 bp, 7 predicted proteins | sample 1606351 | NCBI WGS metagenome assembly OKSW01 (sample SAMEA3879565, study PRJEB24766) | human gut metagenome | biome: human-associated habitat; feature: feces | place: USA | collected 1985/1987 | reverse complement strand
ATCTTCGGACGAGGAAAGAGCGGCGGCCAAGCGGCGCTTGGTGTCCGGCGATGTGCGGTTTATCTTCGTCGTGGACATCTACAACGAGGGCGTGGATATTCCGGAAGTTAATACTGTTCTGTTCCTGCGCCCCACCGAATCCCTGACAATCTTCTTGCAGCAGCTGGGACGCGGTTTGCGTCTATCTGAGGACAAGGAATGCCTGACCGTGCTGGACTTCATCGGTCAGGCAAATCGAAAATACAATTTTGAAGATAAGTTTGCGGCGCTGCTGTCGAATACCACCCGCAGCGTGAGCCGGGAGATCAAGGACGGCTTTGTGTCCGTTCCCAAGGGCTGCTATATCCAGCTGGAGAAGAAGGCGGCCAAATACATTTTGGAGAATATCCGCGCGTCCTATGGCAATACGGCTGGGTTGGTGGCTCGTGCAGCCTCCTTCGCGGAGGACAGTGGGCTGGAGCTGACGCTCAAAAACTTCTTGGATTACTACCATCTTGACCCACGGGCGATCTACAAGTTTTCCTCCTTCTCTCGCATTTGTGCCAGAGCGGATGCCATCGAGGACTTTTCGGAGCCGCTGGAGGACATCCTGACCAAAGCGTTTGCAAAGCTCGCCGTGATCGACTCCCGCCGCTGGATTTTGTTCCTGTTGGATGTTCTTCCGCGTTTGGACAACCTTGATTTTGCAGCGCTTCCGGTTGCGGAAAAGCGGATGATGCAGATGTTTTACATCACCGTCTGGGGTAAGGCTGTGGAGGACTGGGACGACGAAGAGGTGCTTAGTAACCTCTATGCCCTGTCTGACAGCACAGTTCTGCTCTGTGAGCTCCTGGAGCTGCTGCGCTATCGCTTCGAGCAGATCGACTTTATCGACGAGCCGGTGGAGTTGGGCTTCGACTGCCCGTTGGATCTGCACTGCACCTATACCCGCGACCAGCTCTTGGTGGCGCTGGACTTTATGAAGCCGTCCACCGTTCGTGAGGGCGTGAAGTGGCTGCCGGAGAAAAACATCGACGTGTTCTTTGTGACGCTGAACAAGGCGGACAAGGACTATTCGCCAACCACCATGTACAACGATTATTCCATCAATGAGAGCTTGTTCCATTGGCAGAGCCAGAGCACCACGGCGGAGAATTCGCCCACCGGTCAGCGCTATATCCACCACAAGGAACGCGGCAGTAAGGTGCTGCTGTTTGTCCGTGAGTTTAAGTCGGACCGTATGACCGGCGGTGCGGAAGCGTACACCTATCTGGGCACGGCGAACTACGTGAAGCACACAGGCAGCAGGCCGATGAATATCACCTGGCAGCTGGACCGCCCGATCCCGGCGAAGTTCTTGAAGAAGACAAATAAGTTGGTAGTGGGATAAGATTTCGCGTCTTCTATATCGGAAAAGTCGCAATATAAAAATCAATCTACAGTGGATAGAAAGGAGTACACTATGTCATCGAATCAGTACACAAGAGAGCGTAAGGAAGATAAGCCTGTGCTTGCAATATGCTACGATTTTGATAAAACATTGTCGCCAGACGATATGCAGGCACAGGGGTATATCCAATCTGTTGGATATGATGTGGGAGAATTTTGGACAGAATCAAATGGACTGGCGAGCCAAAATGATATGGATCAGAATCTGGCTTATATGCTTTTGATGAAAAAGAAAGCGGCTGGAAAACTCGTGTTCACGCGTGAAAACCTTGAAAACTATGGAGCAAAGGTTAGCCTATTTCCCGGTGTTGAGGATTGGTTTGAACGCATCCGTACATATGGAGCGGAACACGGTGTTATTGTTGAGCACTATATTATCTCGTCAGGTCTGAAGGAAATGATTGAAGGGACATCTGTTGCGAAAAATGGTGCATTCAAAAGAATATATGCGAGTTCCTTTTATTATGATTCGGATGGGGTAGCAGAATGGCCGGCACAAGTTGTTAACTATACAAATAAGACTCAATTCTTGTTTCGCATCGAAAAAGGCGTTTTGGATATCAACGATCCGGGTGTAAACGATTCATTCGCTCCAGACGAAATACGCGTTCCCTTTCGCAATATGGTGTATATCGGTGATAGCGATACGGATATCCCGTGCATGAAACTGGTTAATACCTACGGGGGACATTCAATTGGCGTCTATAGTGCAGTGACTCATGATAAGGCCAAGGTATATAAAATGATGCGAGATAATCGCATTCGTTACTACGCAATGGCCGATTATTCAGATGGAGCAGAATTGGATGAGCTTATTAAAGCAATTATTGATCGAACAGCTAAGAATGAAGCATTGGAATCTAAGTTTTTTGACTGTAAAAATGAGCAGATTAGAGTTGATAGGCAGAACAGCGATGATCAAAAAGAAAAGATTGAACTGTTGATAGAATTGGAAAGTAGCCGTAGCTTTGCTAGTACACATGCAACAGTAGAGAAAATGCGGCGTATTGACACGTGGACACAAGAAGAACGTGAAGCAATATTTGAAATTGCGCTAAGCAACAGCCAGGTACGATACATCATTAGCGATTTAGATGTAAAAATGTTCTATTTAGGCCTTTTGCGGAATTGCCAGAGCCTATCAGAAAAAGCTATGGAAGTAAATGCGATGTTAGAAGGTTAAAAGAAAATAGCCGTTAACATTCAAAATATACGAGAGAGAATGACATGGAGAAAATAACAAACTATGGACCCATACTCATTAGAAAAGGCCCATATAAGGGGGAAATAGGATATTATGATGATACCGATATGGATGGTAAACTAATCGTCTATCCCAATGTGCCGATTTATTGTAGCGATTATTATAAAGTCAGCCAATCAGCAGCAACATCTGTTATACCGACAGCATGCCTTGCAGAGAGATTATCTGATATTGATCACGAACTGTATAAAAACTGTAGCTTGGAGCATCTGCCGGCCGAAGAAGAAATCATGTTGTTACACGAGAGAGTTTTTTGCTCTGACATGCTGACTGCGAGACATCTTCGCTCTATGCAAAAATTCCAGGATCAAAATAAAACCGAAGTCTTTATATCCCATTCTTCTGTTGATTTGGCTTTTTCTAGGGCCATTGCTACAGATTTAATGGATGCTGGTTTTTCTGTGTTTTTAGATGATTGGTCAATAAACATCGGCGAGAGAATTTTCGAAAAAATCAGCACAGGATTATGCGAAAGTAAAGCTCTTATCATGATAATCTCTAAGGACTACCTGAAATCAGTGTGTTGTACAGATGAGTGGGGTGCCTTTTACGGAAAAGCGCTTCATGATAAATCCTGCGTAATATATCCGATCATTATTGATGATTCTGCACCTCCAGCATTGATTTCTCAAATAAAGTATCTCCGATTTAATGGTGACGAGTATGCATCAGCGCTATCAACACTCTTGAGATCCTTGCGAAAACAGTTTTCGAAATGAACAAGTTATCTAGAAGACCTTTCGATGCTTTCTCTTGTTTATATACCCCATTATACCCTTGATTTCGAGGGTATAATGGGGTATAATTCTGCATAGAATAGTATCTCACAGGAGGTGCGCTATGGAATTATCCGATATGCAGGCACGGGTGACAGAGTTGGAGCAGCAGATATCTGCTCTGCCCGCTGGCTCTATCACGAAGAAAACCGTTAACGGTAAGGAGTATTTCTACCACCGTTGGACGGAGAACAAAAAGCGGCGGGAGAAGTATATTCCTGCTGACGAATTGGAGAATTTCCGTGCTCAGATCGAGCGGCGGAAGGAACTGGAGCAGGAGCTGAAGGCGCTGAAAAAGCAGCTGCCCAAGGCGAAATCTGCGAACCCTTCTGCGTTTACTACCAATGTCCGCACCGGCGAGGCGCTGCGTTCCTTTGCGGCGTCTGTTCGCGGCTATCGCAGGCGCAAGTGTTTCCGGCAGCTGCACGACTTTGTCTACGGAAAGCCGCAGGACAAGGTGTTCATCCTCTACGGCCTGCGCCGGACGGGGAAAACCACTATGATCCGCCAGATTTTCGCGGAGATGAGCGACACGGAGCTTGCCAAGGCAGCGTTCATTCAGATCACCGCAAAAGACACGCTGGCAGACGTGAACCGCGACCTCAAGGCATTGGAAGCGCAGGGCTTTCGCTATGTGTTCCTCGACGAAGTGACGCTGATGGAGGATTTCATCGAGGGCGCAGCGCTGTTTTCTGATGTGTTTGCGGCCTGCGGTATGAAGATCGTGCTCTCCGGCACGGATTCGCTGGGCTTTCTCTTTACCGAGGACGAGCAGCTTTACGACCGCTGCATCCTGCTGCACACCACATTCATCCCTTACCGCGAGTTTGAATCTGTCCTTGGCGTTCGCGGCATCGACGAGTATATCCGCTACGGCGGCACCATGAGTCTCGGCGGCGTCCACTACAACGAGACCTCCACCTTTGCCAGCAAGGAAAGCACCGACGAATACGTGGACACCGCCATCGCCCGCAACATCCAGCACTCCCTGCGCTGCTATCAGTACGAGGGGCATTTCCGCCATCTGCGGGATTTATACGAGAAGGGCGAGCTGACCAGCGCCATCAACCGGGTCGTGGAGGACATCAACCACCGCTTCACGCTGGAGGTGCTGTCGCAGGATTGGAAGTCCCACGACCTTGGTATTTCCGCCAGCAATCTGCGCCGGGATCGGAAGAACCCGACGGACATCCTCGACCGCATCGACCTTGCGCTTGTCACCGACAGCCTGCGGAAGCTGCTGGAGATCCGCAACAAGGCGGAGCAGACCGTGGCGCTGGACGATGTTCATGCGGCGGAGATCAAGGAGTATCTGGACTTGCTGGACTTAACGCGGGAGATCGACGTGCTGCACCTGCCGGATGTCAGCACGAAGTCCAGCCGCACGGTGATCGCACAGCCGGGACTCCGCTATGCGCAGGCGGACGCACTGATCCGCAGTCTGCTGCTGGATGAAACATTCAGCGCGCTGTCTCTTGCGGAGCGCACCGCCGTGCAGCAGCGCATCCTGACCGAGATCAAGGGGCGGATGCTGGAGGACATTGTCCTGCTGGAAACCAAGCTGGCAAACCCCAAGAAGCAGGTGTTTGTCCTGCAATTCCCTGTGGGCGAATTTGACATGGTGGTGTTTGACCCGGAGGCAGGCTCCTGCCGGATTTTCGAGATCAAGCACAGCGAGGAAGCCGCTCCGCAGCAGTATCGCCATCTGATCGACGAGCAAAAATGCGCCCAGACCGAGCACCGCTACGGCCCGATCACCGGAAAGTTCGTCCTCTACCGCGGGGAAAGCCAAGTGATAGACGGCATTCAGTATCAGAACGTGGAAGAATATCTGCGAAACCTTGCACCATAACAGTGCGACAGGAACTCAGGCAGCCTCTGGTTAAAACCAACCGGCGGCTGCCTTTTACTTATTGAATCGCAACTTGTTTATCCGATATGCTATAAACCAGTTGCAGATTGTGCACATCATGCGTGGGAAGACTCGATAGATATGCCTTCCACGAGCTTTTTGGGGTGACATTTAGCGAGATTGTTACGGGATTCACTACCGCAGATATGCCTTGTCCGTTTTCACAAAAAAACTCAAGCAATATCTTGCGCTTCTGTTGCAATTGCAAAATCGTTCTTGAGAACGTCGAAAAAAAGATTATAATGTAAGTAACACATTTCTGTGGGGGGATACACACGAAAGTTAGCTATAAAAAGCTGTGGATACTATGTGCCGAGAAAGAAATAACCCGTGCTGAGTTGAGAAAGAAAGCAGGGCTTTCTTCTGCTACCTTCACAAAGTTAGGTAAAAATCAGGAAGTAAACCTATCTGTTTTACTGCGTATTGCGGAGGTAATGGATTGTAACGCTGGAGACATGATGGACTTTATCAAAGAAAGAGTATCCGCAGCTATAGATCCGAAAGAATGATAGCAGGATTGAGGTGATCATACATGCCCTTAACCCATGTGTATTATTGGGAATCAAATGTAGGCTATCGACCTATTACCATAGAAGAAGCAGATAAATTATATAGTCATGGCTGCACAGTTCCTGCAGATAGGACGAGTCGATTTGTATGCGGAATCTGTGCACAACACGTTGGTCTATCGAAGAGACGTAAAGGAACGGGTACACGGCATTTTTATCATAGTCGAGGAGAAGACGACAAAGAGTGTGAGGATCGAGCCAAAGCATATTCTGCGGTGCCTGTGGGATATAACTGTCATCCGATGCCACTTCGCATTAAAGTGGCTCACGGAAGCTACTTGTTGGAATTAGGCTTTTTTCATGCACCATCCTCTGCTACAAGCGGTCCCAGGTGCCAAACAATAACAATTACAGATGATAACAAACAGCAGCACATTTATTCATTTGAGAGACTTTCTGCAGAAGGTGTTACCTATTTAAATGTAGGAAATATTCCCAGCACAGAGTACCATCTTTCTTATAATCACCCATCATCCAATTTGGATAGATATTGGCCGTCTAAAACAACAGGCGTCAATATCAGAGGTTCATTTTTTGATTGTTCTACCGGGAAAATATTGTATTCTGGCAGTAAAGCATATCCTTATCGAGATTACTATCTCCTTCAGCGCAGATCCATTGGATGTGTACCTCATGGAATCTCCTATGAAAGCATTGCTGAAACCAGAACAGGCTCCTTTACAACCTGGTATTTATATAAAATCCATGTGCAGGATTTCTCTGCCTCAGTTGCTCGATTTTTCTTGGAGAGGTCGATTTTCTTAACGGAAAAACCAGTAGTTTTTTATCCGATTTGGCCACCGTATGTTGAAGATCCTTATTTCTTGTATCACCACGACCCAAGAATTTATTTTTATATGCAGGGTGGAGATGCTGAACTTAATATTTACCCAGATACCATATATGCTCAGCATCAAAATCTTGGTGATGGGAAACTCTATAGGATTTATGCGGCATCAAAAGAGCAGTTATTATCTCTGGGGCAGTCGGGAGCAATTGGTTTTTCTTACCTCATGACAAAACCCCTGGATATGGTTTCAGCATTTCCGGAGGTACAGATCAAAAATATCGATGGAAAATTGATTTCAGAAGTTACCTGCAATCAACTACCGAAAGGGAAACAAATTATCATTCAAGCTCCTTTTGATGGAAAGGTTATCCTCCTTAAAAACGATAAGATCCTAGAAATAAGACACATTGCTGCTGAAGTAATACTCACCGTGGATGATCTTTCGTTTGGGTGTGAGGTTCGAATTTTCCAGAGCTGCGATGTGATTCGAAATATAAAATTTGAGAAACCCAAGAATGATACAGACACCAGCGCTTTGGATCGACAGTTGGTTGAAAAATTACGCAGTTGTAAAGGAGTACTGATGCCTGTTCCTCATAGTATAGGCGCTATTGTGGGGAAATTAACACATTTTCCACTAACAAAAGAATGGTTTTGCTCGAAAACAAAAGAAGGCCGCATCTCTCGAACAGCCTACTGGATACTTGTTACAGAATTAAAGAAGTGTGGTGATTTAAGATGACAGAACAATTTTGGACATCGCTATTAGATTATTTGGACCTTTCTGAGCATAAAAAGTTTTGTGATTTATTGCAAAAAGAATACCATATTCGTGTTCGCAATCACGATAACAGTGAAGCCCCCACTTCTTTGTTGGCTAAGCAATTAGCAAAGTGGGAAAGCACTGTATGGACTGTATTACAGGAACATTATCTAAAAAGCTACGACAGTGCAAACGATGCCATAAAAAAGTTTTCTCCCAACGATGCCCTTTCAGTTATCGGATATTTAAAATATCAGAGTAATATGAGGGATATTAATGAGGATTTCTTGACAAAACTGATAGCAGGTAAATTGGCGTTTACTGAACCTCCAATTCAAGAACTCCCCGGTGATTCATCCACAACGATTTCACTGTGCAGAGTAAATTTTCCAAATCAGCATGACGATATTTGGCTCGAGAGGATAGCTGATCTTGACGGAGAAAGCCTATCTGTATTTAGTCAAAACGAGGCCGCTGAGCCAATATCATCAAACCGGAAACTTATTTTCAGAAGTGATGGTCCAGATATACCCTATTTGATTGGATTTTGGGAGTGGTATGATTACGCTCAACAGCGTGATGGCGCTACAAAATGGCGTACAGAGGCATCCTATATCGAAGATATTTCTCCAGTTGAATTGTTTCCTATTTGTGATAAATACGCAAGAGCCATAGACCTTATAGGACTTCTTAAAAAAGGCGTTGATATTCCAACATATCTCTGTTTCCCTTGTTTATTTACAGGCTCAATGGAACCAGGGGATTGCGTAGAGGCTATTCTATATCAGAAATCAGATTTCGATATTAGGGAAAGCGAACAAAAAGAATTTCATCATATTTCCCTAAAGCAAATAGTTTACAGCGTTACCTGTTATAGCATCACAACTGCAGACTGTATTGGGTGGAAAAACCGCAAGATTTTAAAGACAGTGAGATTAGATAAATATAGTTCTCCTAAAATTATCCCAATTATTGACGCTGATACATTGGTTAAAAAAGCAATAGCCTCTCGAATGACCAAGAATCTGTACAAAGATAACATCGGTGGAACAATCAAAGAGTGGCGAGAGTGCAAAGACTTATTTCAATTGGTGTGTTCCCCTACCTTATATGAAGATATTGCAGGAATGCTTCATTGCTCCATTCAACAGGCTAAAAAAATGTAGATTTATTTATCAGCCGCATAAATAGCAATTTTGATTTAGGCGATATTGATTCCGATGTATTGGCCCGTATTGCAATGAATCATGATGGCCTGCGTACCCAATGTGAAGCTGCTGTTGAAGAACATTGGAAAACCACTCACGCTGAAGCACTCGCAGAGGCACAGATAGAACTTGACCAGAAAAAGCAGGCCGCCGAGAATATTGTCAATGAATATAAATCTCAGTTTGAAAAAATCAAGGCAGATAAAAAGAATGCTGAAGAGGCCTACCAGAAGATTCTTACCGAAACAGCAGAGGCACAAGCAAAACTTGATCAGTTACTGAAAGAAATTGAGAAGTACGAAACTCTGGGGGCTAATGCCGTTCAGGCCATTCGGGATAAAATTGGTTCGGCACAGCAGGATATGGCTGGCTTCATTGCGGAATTATCCACCTTTATGCCCCAGCAATGCGTGCAGAGTGGTTCGACAAACCGTTGGACATTTACCCCCGGCGAGGTGTGCCATAGGATGGACAACCTGGAAGGATGCAGCAGCTGGACGGATACTTTCGAACTGCTATGTGACAACCTTCAGCTTGCGGGTATCGGATCGCAATGGACAACTATGTTGTCGTCCTTCCTATACTCTTCATATCTGAATCGTATGCCGCTACTACTGGCCGGCCCCAACGCCAAAGCCATTGCAGATGCCTTGTCTATGACGATCTGCGGTCAAAAAATCGACCTACTTACATGCTGCGGTGAACAGGATGCCGAAGCAATTTCCGGCTTTGTGGACTCAGACATGGCTGCGGTGCAAAATCCGTTCCACCCAGACTGGGTTTCCTGTATCTCTCATTCCAACAACGGTTTTGCCTTGTGGCTTCATCCGTTCACCGAAGACCTTCAGATCGAGCCTCGCAGTTTGTACCATTATGCTTATCCCGTTTTTACGGAATGCTTTGTTGATCAGCTTCCCTCTGTAGAAAATATGGACGCTGGTCAGGAAATGGTTGAATACGATGAATTCAAGCCAGATCCAAAGTATCGGGCTAAGATGGGCCCGGTCAAAAAGCTGGGCTTGAGTCGGCTGATGCTGAGCCGTCTGGAAAAGGTTTTGGCAGACGCCAAGTGTATAGGCTCCATTTCTGATACCAGCATGGAATGCCTGTTTGGAATGTTGCCCATGTGCGTTTTAAGCGGTAAACAGGAAGCACTGACTGAGTTGCTGGATAGTGAGAAAAACATAAAATCAGAAGTCCGGGCGGAGCTTCAGCGTTACGTAGAAGAGTGATATTATGAAAGATCAACTGATTTCTGAAATATCAAAACAGCTAAATATTGCAGAAACTGCTGGTACAGAAAGCCTCTGTAAAGCAATTTATAGTGCAACGGGAAAGATGGCTCTTGCATCAATTTGGGACCATCCCGAAGATGAAAAGTTCGTCTCTATTCAGCACTTTAAGAAGAGAGCGGCCCAGGTTTTGGACGCATATCTTTCCATTTACCCAGAGGCTGCACATCGCTTCCCATCGGATCGGAGCGGTATCATTGAGGATATATACGAAACCTACAGAAGGAACGGATTCTTTTACCATTCTTCTCATCGGTTGTATCCTGCGGCACCAAGTACCGGAGGGGCGGGACAATGTTCCTTGTACCGGGGCGTTCCGCCGGAGAAGCCGTGTTACATGAGCGGATTGGGACTGTATGGCGTTACAAAAGCTGCAGAGCATGGTCAATCTGCGGCAGAGATGTTTGAGCTGCAGAAGCAGCCTCTTTCCGACTATTTACAGGAAGTTTTGGCGAGCAATGACTGGAACGAAGTGGAGTGGCCCGAAGATGCGGAATTTTTGCGCTTGAATCCACCATTTTCCAGAGAATATTGGCAGGAAAAACCGGACAAGGTTGAAATACCCTCAATGGCCCGTTACGGAGCTCCCAATAAGCTGTACGTCTTTTATCGCTGGCTTAACGGCCATTTTGAGCAAAAGTCAATTCCCTCCTGGAGGGTAGACGATTTCAGAACCATTGGTCAGCCTGGCTATGGAGAGTATCGGCGCATCGCCTGTGGACTTTTAGAGGCTGCGCAGAAGCTCCCGCCAGTGGTCGTTAAATCTGCCTCAAATCATACGGTGTCAATTAAATTGGGATATCGTCTGCCCCCTGCAGAAGAGGACTTCTTCAAGCTATACAGCTGGCCGATCAACTTTGATATTACGCAGAAAACACCACAAGTGTTTCAGCGTGAAATGTCCGAAATTGTGTATCCGGTGTTCAAGCAGCATCTGGAATCCATCGGATACCGCTTTGTGGAGGAATAAAACATGGCAAATGGAGCAAATGCCGTACATATGCAGCTGCGGCAAGCTTTGGAAAACTATATAAAATCCCAGTATTTCGGGAAGTCCCCCATTCTGCTTTCTGCGCTGCAGGGAAAGCTGGACCAAGAAGGAGTTTTATATCAGAAACCTTATATTGAATCCTCGCCTGCCTATAAGAGTAAAGAAAATGGAATACAAGATTCCGAAGTCTTGCCTGACTGGCTGAAAAACTATTTTACCCAGCTGTCCATCGCAGACCTGGGTGTCTATCCTGCACCCTTCTGCCATCAGATTTCTGCTCTGGAGGCAGCCTTCAGAGGGGAAGATTTGTTTGTGTCCACTGGTACAGGCTCTGGTAAAACTGAGTGTTTTATGTGGCCCTTGATGGCGAAGCTTGCTGATGAGGCCAGAAATCGAACAGACAGTTGGGAGCTTCGTGGCGTACGCACGGTTATCATGTATCCCATGAACGCACTGGTCTCTGACCAGGTGAGTCGTCTTCGCAGACTGATCGGCGACCTGGATCATCGCTTTGTGAAAATTTTCCGTGAGACTTGCGGAAATGGTGTCCGGCGTCCACAGTTCGGTATGTATACAGGCCGTACCCCTTATGCAGGACCTGAACCCAGAAAGGACGCCGATCATAGGCTGGAAAATACCTATTCTAAAATGGTCCACCCGGAAACGGATGAAGGTGAAGATTTTCTGCGTCAATTGACGAAGGAAGGTAAAATTCCATCCAAGGAAAATTTTGATGCTTTCCTGGAGAAATTACACAACAGCAAACATATCCCCGATGCAGAAGATGCGGAATTAGTCACTCGTTTTGAGATGCAGCAGTTCTGCCCCGATATTCTGATCACCAACTATTCTATGCTGGAGTATATGCTTCTTCGCCCCAGAGAGAAAAAAATCTGGGATGATACCAAAAGATGGTTAGAAAGTGATCCCAAAAACAAGCTTCTGTTTGTTATTGATGAAGCACATATGTATCGTGGTTCTGCCGGTGGAGAAGTTTCTCTGTTGATCCGAAGATTGTTTCACCGTTTGGGAATCGATCGGAGCCGAGTCCAATTTATTCTGACCACTGCCAGTATGCCAAACAATGATGAAGAAGACCGCAAGGCGGTGCGGGACTTCGCCAATGCGTTGACTGCCTCGGATGATAATCATTCGTTCTGCTATCTGACCGGTGAAAAAGAAAAGCTTGGTGCAAAGCGCTGCAATGATCTTCCACTATCTCATTTTGTTGGGATGGAAGCCGAACCTTTCGAGGGCGATGACACCCAACGATTGGATGCACTGAATCATTTCTGGTCCGGTATTCCGGGGGCACCAGCTCCCTTTATGGATGTGGATTGCGCATGTCATTGGCTATATGATCATCTCGTTGCGTATAAACCGTTCTGTGAGATGTTTCAGCTTTGCCGAGGGACTGCCGTTTCCTTGCAGGAACTGGCAGACTCCATTTTTCCGGAAGGTGAAACAGAGGATGCCATTCATGCTGTGAGTGTTATGCTGGCGATTGCTCCCCTGGCTCGCAGCGAAGAAGGCAGCGTCCTGTTTCCTGCCCGAATGCACATGCTATTTCGTGGAATCAAAGGTGTTTACGCCTGCACAAATCCGAATTGTCCCCATTGTCACTCTGAAAATGGGCTGACCTTGGGAGAAATTTATTTTTCTGATGGCAGAATGACCTGCAAGGAATGCGGTAGTGCAGTTTACGAGCTTTATAACGACCGTCGCTGCGGCAGTATTTTCATCAAAGGGTATGTTCTAACTGCTGATTTTGAAAATCGTAAAAGAACTTATTTGTGGCACCAACCTGGAATTGTTAATGAGGATGAGGTAAAAGAAATCCACCTGTTCTTGCCAGATACAGATTATCAGTTGCCCCAAAAGCAAGGTAAGAATAAAATATTCCCCTGTTATCTGGACATTGAAAGCGGATTTATTCTTAAATGCGGTGACATTGAAGAAAACATGGACTTCTCGGCAATAAACCCGGAATTAGAAAACTCTATTGCAGCGATTTTACTGCGAAGGGCCGTCCCAACATTCTGACATTTTCCACATGCCCTCATTGTCGGCATGAGCTTTCCAAAATGCAGCTGACTTCTTTCAGCACCAGAGGCAACCTTTAGTTTTTCAATCTAATCAAAGCACAGTTCCAAGCGCAGCCTCCGGTTCCGAAGAAAATGGGATGCCCGGATCAGCTGCCGAATGAAGGAAGAAAGGTTCTTCTCTTTTCTGATAGCCGTCAAAGAGCCGCAAAACTGGCTCGGGATATGTCAGATGCTTCGGATATGACCGCAGCAAGACAGCTAACTGCTCTGGCAATCCACCGAATGGAGCAGGGAACGAAAGAATATTCATTAAATTCTTTGTATGACTTCTTTGCCATGGCTGCTGCCGAAAATCATGTGCATTTGTTCCAGGAACAGCAGCAAGAAGTTCTTCTGGAGCATGGGCAGCAGGCGATCAGAAGCTATGAGAAGAGCCAACGACGGCACAGGGATTATGAACCACGGTTTTCGATAGCAGAACATGCTCCCAGTCAGATGAAAGAGCAACTCCTGCGCTTGTATTGCGGAGGATATAATACATTGGTGGATTCTGCCATCAGTTGGATTGAGCCGACCGACTCCGCAAAATGGGATGCAATCGACGCACTGGAGGAAGCCGGGGTTGATGTTGAGGAAGATGCTTTTCTGGAGTTCTTTAACGCCTGGATTTTATGGGCCTGCGATTCCTTTGTTGTGCTTGGACAAACAATTTCAAACGATGTACGACTCAAGGTTCGTCCTAACTACGCAGGCTATGGTATGGAAAGGGACTGGCATTTTTCCAATACGCTCAAAGAGCTGATGGGATGGAAGGACAATGATCCAGAAGAAGCAATTTGGGTACGGGTCCTTCGTGAAACCTTTATGGCAGAAGGACAGCACGACGAGGGAAAGTACTATGTTGATCTTTCTCGTGTAAAGCCTCGGTTCGGCTTAAATCATTCGTGGTACCGTTGTGAACGCTGCTCTGAATTAACAGCGTATCCTATGCATGGAAAATGCCCCAGCTGTCAATGTGAGCAGATCCATCCTATGACACAAGAAGAAATTGATGCACTGGATTTCTGGAGATCTCCGATTACTGACGCAATGAACGGAGAAACGATTCGGGTCATTGACACAGAAGAGCATACTGCTCAGCTGTCTCATAAGGATCAGCGAGATGAATTATGGTCAAAAACAGAGCAGTATGAACTGCGCTTTCAGGACTTTTTGCAAGCTGGTCAGGCACCGGTAGATATCCTCAGCAGTACGACCACCATGGAAGTCGGTATCGATATTGGCTCTCTGGTGGCCGTCGGATTGCGAAATATTCCTCCTATGAGAGAGAACTACCAACAGCGTGCCGGCCGTGCTGGTCGGCGTGGTTCCAGTCTGTCCACCATTGTGACGTTCTGTGAAGATGGCCCCCATGATGCTCTGTACTTTGCTAATCCTGTTCCCATGTTCAGGGGAGACCCTCGCAGACCGTGGGTGGATACCAGCAGTGAAAAAATTGTGCAGCGTCACTTAGGAATGGTTGCACTGCAAAGCTACTTAAAATTAAAATCCGAGAGCCTGGATGCGATTCCGGCGATTACTTTTTTGGATGAGCATTTGGAAGCGTTTGGTGTTTATCTGAAAACCTATCAGATTTCCGACAATGATATTCTGATTCCTGCCCAAGCCAAACAGGCGCTGGATAACTACAAGGATGCGCTTTCAACGGCCTTGGTGCAACTAAAGGCGAAGCGAGACAAACACCCCGAGCTCTTTGAAACAGATGACGGAAGTGAATCTGGCAAAAAGTCTTTGCTGGATGCGCTTTATGAAGAAGGCATCATCCCTACATATTCCTTTCCTAAGAATGTGGTCAGCACCTATATTTCCAAGCCAAACGGGCAACTGAAATATCAGGTTGAACGAGGACTTGATATGGCCATCGGAGAATACGCTCCCGGCAGAGCCATTGTTGTAGACAAAACAACTTATCAGATTGGTGGTTTCTATTATCCCGGAGGAGAGCGTACCGAAGCAACTGCTGCTTCTCCTGCACGACCTTTTATTCAGGATGCCAACTATCGCAAGGG
>OKSW01000522.1_pt1 | contig 15116 bp, 16 predicted proteins | sample 1606351 | NCBI WGS metagenome assembly OKSW01 (sample SAMEA3879565, study PRJEB24766) | human gut metagenome | biome: human-associated habitat; feature: feces | place: USA | collected 1985/1987 | reverse complement strand
CGCACATGGATGCCGTTGGCGGCGCACACCTCGGCGGCGGCCCGGGCAAACTCCATGGAGTGATTGCGGCAGTCCATGCACAGGGCCACGCCCCGGCGCCTGGCATCCTCACCCTCGGCGCAGATGACGTTGGCAAAGCCCTGGGTGGCCCAGCGGATCACGTGGACGTTCATCTGGTGCAGGCCCACCTTCATGGTGCCCCGCAGACCGGCGGTGCCGAACTCCAGCGGCCCGTAAAACCGCTCGCGGATCTCCTTTTCGTCGCCGCGGATGCTCTCCAGCTCGGCGTGCTCCTCCGGAGTCAGCGCCGGAGAGGCCAGCCACTTCTCATATTCCTGCATGTAATCCATCAGAAAATACTCCTTCCCTATCTATTTACTCCTGGGACGCCTCCGGCTCCTCCACCGGCTGGGCCTCCAGAATTTCCTTGGCGTCCTCCAGCAGGGAGGCGGGAACGTACAGGCTGGCGCCGTAGCCGGAAAAGCCGTTGATGACCTTTCCCGCGCCGCCCTCGTAGTCAAAATACTTGAAGCAGGGGATGCGATAGGCCGCCAAAAGGGAGATGAGCATATCCGCGTCGGCGGTGGAGTCGAACGTGCTGGTCAGCAGAACGGCCTTCTCCTTCTCTCCCTGGGCGTCTATGGGCCAGTCCGGCGTATCCGGTGCAAAGGCCCACTTGGAATTGTCCATGTGTGATACCTCCTATATACAGTTTATTTGTGATATTTCGTACCGGCGGCGATCTGACAGGCCCGGTAGATCTGCTCCAGCAGCATGATGCGGGCCAGGTGATGGGGGAACGTCATAGGCGACATGGACAGCCGCCAGTCGGCCTGCCGCTTCAGGTCCTCGGCAAGGCCCACACTGCCGCCGATGAGGAACGTCAGCTGGCTCTTTCCGGACACGGCCAGCTCCTGCATCCGGCGGCTCAGCTCCACGCTGGAGCAGGGCTTCCCCTCGATGCACAGGGCGATGACCGCCCCGCCCCGGGGCAGCTTTTCCCGTATGGCGGCGGCCTCCGCCGCCAGCGCCCGCTGAATCTCCCCCGGCGACGGTTCCTCCGGCAGGCGGCTCTCCGGCAGCTCCACCACGTCCAGCTTACAGTGCCGCCCCAGGCGCTTGACGTACTCGGCGGCGGCCTCCTGATAAAACCGCTCCTTCAGCTTCCCCACGCAGAGAACGGTTATCTTCTGCACAGCGCGTTCTCCGTTTCATAGGCGGGGCTTAACTCGTCCCGGGGAGCCACCAGCAGCTCCACCGATGCGCCGCAGGCGTCCAGCGCACGGCGCACGGTGTCGTACGCCCGCTGGGGCGTGTTGTTCTCCCGGCTCAGGTGGGCCAGAACGATGCATCGGGTGCCGCCGGCGGCCATCTGTGCCGCAAAGGCCGCGGCATCGTCGTTGGACAGGTGGCCCTGACTGCCCAGAATCCGCTGCTTCAGGGTGTAGGGGTACGGGCCGGAGCGGAGGTATTCCACGTCGTGGTTGCTCTCCAGCACCAGCAGACTGACTCCCGGCAGCACCTGCGCCGCCTCATCGGTGACGTAGCCGGTGTCCGTCAGGATGCCCACGGAGCCGGAGCCGTCGATGCGGTAGTCCATGCTCTGGGCCGCGTCGTGGGAGGTTTCAAAGGCGGTGACCAGGCACTGGCCCACCTCAAATTGGCACCCCGGCTCCCGGGGCCGCAGCAGCGGCTCCACCCCGGCCAGCCGGTACGCCAGCTGCCGGGCGGTGCCGGGGCTTGCGTACAGGGGGATGGAGTGGTGCTTGATGAGGGTCGCCAGGCCGGAAATATGGTCCGTATGCTCGTGGGTGATGAGAATGCCGTCCAGCTCGTCCATGGACAGCTCCAGCTGGGCCAGACTCGCCTTGATGCGGCGGGTAGAGATCCCGGCATCCACCAGGATGTGGGTATCTCCGTCGGACAGCAGCAGACAATTGCCCTGAGAGCCGCTGGATAGAGTATGTAGAGTCATCAATGTGTGCTTACCTCGCAGAAAAGATTCGGCGCCCGCCGCGGGTGGCGGCGGACGCCGGAATAGCTATATCAGCCGATGTGTGCCTCGGCCTCCCGGGATTCGGGGATCTCCTCCACCCGGATGTCCGCGCCCACGGCGCGGAGCTTGCCCACCAGGTCCTCATAGCCGCGCTCGATGAACTGCACCTGGCTCAGCTGGGTAACGCCCTGGGCCGCAAGGCCCGCAATGACCAGGGCCGCGCCGGCCCGCAGGTCGCATGCCTGCACCGGTGCGCCATTGAGATGGTCCACTCCCTCGATCACGGCCACCCGGCCGTCTACCTGGACCTGTGCGCCCATGCGGCGCAGCTCATCCATGTATTTGAATCGGTTGGCGCCGTATACCCCCTCGGTGACCAGGCTGGTACCCTGGGCCAGGGACAGCACCACGGCGATCTGGGGCTGCATATCCGTGGGGAAGCCGGGATAGGGCTGGGTTTTGACATTGGTGCGCTGGAGGGGCTGGGACCGGGTCACCAGCAGGGTGTCGTCCTCCTCCTCCACGGTGACGCCCATCTCCGTCAGCTTGGCGGAGATGCAGTCCATATGCTTGGGGATCACGTTGCGGATCAGCAGCCGCCCGCCGGCGGCGGCCACGGCAGCCATATAGGTGCCGGCCTCGATCTGGTCGGGGATGATGCAGTAGGTGCCGCCGGTGAGCTTTTCCACGCCGCGGATGCGGATGGAGTCGGTGCCCGCGCCCTTGATATCCGCGCCCATGGAGTTCAGGAAGTTGGCAAGGTCCACAATATGGGGCTCCTTGGCGGCGTTTTCAATGGTGGTGGTGCCGTCGGCCAGAGCCGCAGCCATCATGATGTTCATGGTGGCGCCTACGCTGACCATGTCCAGATACACGGGAGCCCCGGTCAAACGGCCGCCCTTGGCCACGGCCTGGACCAGATTCCCCTCGGTGACCTCCGCACCCATGGCGCGGAAGCCCTTGACATGCTGGTCGATGGGTCGGACGCCGAAGTTGCAGCCGCCGGGCATGGCCACGGTGGCCTTGCCGAAGCGGCCCAGCAGCGCGCCCAGCAGGTAGTAGCTGGCGCGAATGCGGCGCACCAGGTCAAAGGACGGGGTGGTGGAGTGGACATGGCGGCTGTCGATCTCCACCGTGTGGCGGTTCAGCACCCGGACATTGGCCCCCAGCTCCTCCAGAATGGAAAACAGCAGCGTTACGTCGCTGATCTGGGGGATATTCTCAATGCGGCAGACCCCGTCCACCAGCAGGGCGGCGGGGATGATGGCAGCGGCGGCGTTTTTCGCGCCGCTGATGGTGACTTCGCCCATCAGCGGGCGGCCGCCATGGATGATATACTTATTCAAAACAGGCACCCTCTCTTAGGTAGTGTAGAAAACGTCCGCGCACTTATCATGCCCACGGACAGGAAACTTCATACGGCAGCCGCATGAAGACAAGACGCTTACATACACATTCAGTATATCATATTTTTCAATAAAAGCAAGCAAAGACGGCAAATCTTTTCGAATTTATAGGAAAAAGAGCGTCCCGGCATTTGACAGGTGTTCGTAAAACAGTAAAATCAAAAAATGGTGAAAACCTTGTGTTTTCAAGGGGCGGCGTGACTTCGGTCACGCCGTTTCCTTTTTCATCAGCTCATTCAGAGGGATAAAGCCCAGCCCGTCGTACCTGATATGGATGTGCTGTATCCGCTTGCCGCTGGTCTTGTCCGGTGCGTCCACATAGATGGCGGACACCAGTTCCCGCAGAGCGTAGCCGTCCAGCTCGTCGATTCCCACATACTTGTGCGCTTTCTGAATGAACTTCTCAATGTTTTCGTTCTGTCGTTCCTGTACTTCAATTTCCTGCTGCAAGGTGATCGCTTCCGCTTCCAACTGCTTCTGCTCCGCTTCATAGGTCTGGCTCAGCATATCATAGCGTTCATCTGTTAACCGCCCGCTGGCGTTGTCCTCGTAAATCTTGATGAAAAGCCTTTTCAGCTCAGCAATGCGCCGCTCGTTGCTCTCCAGACGCTTTCTGCGGATGCGGATTTGTTCACAGCTTTCCACGCGGAGCTGTTCCTCCATGATCGTGCGGAAATAATCCTCGTGTCGCAGGACATACCCCATAACCGCCTGAATGTGCTTGAGAACCGGCCACTTCAAGACTTTGACGCGAATGAAATGCCCATTACACTTTTCTTTGCTTTTGCGGTGCAGAGAGCAGTCAAAAAAGTCCTGATCAAGATCACCGTTGTTGGATGAACCGTACAGCATTTTGGAACCGCAGTCCGCACAGTAAACAAGTCCGGAGAAAATGCTGCTTCCTCCCGTGCGGATCATTCGGTGACGCTGCTGGCGGATCTCCTGCACCTTTTCAAACACATCATCGTCAATAATGCGCTCGTGGGCATTGGGGAAAATCGCCTGCTTTTCAATGGGATTATCCCTTTGCTTCTTATCCCAGATAGAATTGGTGTAAGTCTTGAAGTTCACCGTGCAGCCTGTGTATTCCCGGCGTTCCAGAATCCTGACAACTGTGCTGTCACCCCAGCCATACGGGTCCTCCGGTTTCTTATTGGGGCTTTTGATCCCCTGCAAGGTTTTGTAGGCAGTCGGTGTCAATACTTTGTCCGCTTTCAGTTGGTTTGCAATCTGCTTTGGACCTCTGCCCTCCATGCACATGGAGAAAATACGCCGCACCACATCGGCGGCAACAGGGTCGATCTTCCAGCGCCGGGGATTGTCCGGGTCTTTCAAATAGCCGTAGGGAACATTGGTTGTCAAAGGAACGCCGCGTTCACCCTTTGCCTTATTGACAGCGCGGATTTTGCGGCTGGTATCTCGCGCATAAAACTCGTTGCACCAGTTTTTGATGCCCGCAAAATCGTTATCGGTGCTGTTGGGATCAATGGTATCGAAATTGTCATTGATGGCAATATAGCGGACACCGTACTGCGGAAAGGTGAAATTGGTGTAAAGTCCTGTCAGAGCGGAATTTCTACCCAGGCGGGATAGGTCTTTGGTGATACAGACAGCCACTCGTTCCGCTTCAATTTCCGCAAGCATCGCTTGAAAACCGGGGCGGTCATAGGTCACACCGCTCACGCCATCATCCACAAAAAATGTGGGATTCGGGAAATGGTGCTCCCGTGCATACCGCAAAAGCATATCCTCCTGAGACGAGATTTGTCAAGGGTGGATTCACCATAAATTATTGAACGCATCCTGTGCTATACATTTGCATAGCACAGGATGCGTCCATAGATTATAAGACTCTTGCCCAATCCTTCCACGCAGCGAGATAGGCGAAGCTGGGCCAGAAACCGTCCCGGCGGAGAAGCACTTTGGAAAGGCGCGCTTTTTCGGCGCAGTCCGGATGCCAGAGCAGACCGTACAATGTAATGCCATATTCCAGATCGTCTTCTTCCCTCTCCAGCATTTGCAGCATGGCCGAAAGTGGCGTTATACCGCTCCAGACCTGTATGGCCTTTTCATAAGCAGTATGATGACCCACCGCCATATCCGGGCGGTAGTTGTTCAGAAGTGTCGACGCCTTCTCTGTCCGGGCAGCGCTCAGCGTGTGCCAGTAAAGAACCGCAATACCCATTTCGTCATCGCATAAAGGCATACAGTCCTCAAAAGTCTCCATCGCCTGTGCATACCGCCCGACATAGTAATATGCCAAACCGATCCGATAGAGACTGTCCAGCTTTTCCGCACCCAAGGACAGACATTTTTCAAAATCAGCAATGGCGGAATTACTTTGCAGTGTCGTCAGATACCGTCCCGCCCGTAGTCGGAGCAAGGGCAGATTTTCTGGCTCCAATTTTAGGCCCTCCGTATAGGCATCAATGGCCTCCCGGTAACGAAGCTGCCGGGAAAAAGCCTTCCCCAAGATCAGAAATTTTTCTATGGAGTCCGGCAGAGCCTGTGCCTGTGTGACCGCCTGGGAATCGGGAATACCGGCGGGAAGATTGAGAATCTGGCTTTCTATCCCGGCGTGCAGAGCATCAAACGGGTATTCCATCACAACCCCCTTGTATACGGACGATAACAGGCGGAGCAGACGATTTCACCGTTTTGAAGGTGGGCAAAGCTCTCGGCAAATCGTTCTCCGCACAGGGAGCAGGTAACGGTCTTGAAGATCCGGGCCGCCTCCGGTACCGGTGCCGGGGCATCCTTCACGTCAAACATCTCGTGGAAATCCCCATCCATGAGCCACGCCAGCCGCTCCTCCTTGGTTTTCTCCGGTGTCGGGCGCAAAACAAGGCGGAAGGACTTTCCGTCCGAACGCCGATAAAAGGAAAAAGCATTCTTTCCCTGTAGATTGAAAAGCAGATTGCCCTTTCCGACGGTACAGGACAGCAGCGCCTGAATGGCATCCACGCCGCAGGCGTCGGTCTCGGCAATACACACGATCTCCTCGTCCTGGGACGCCCGGTCGCTCCCGAACAGCTCCCACGCATACAGGACGGCGCGGAAGCCGACCGCAAGACCGCCGCAGCCGTGGCCATGGAATGCCACGCATTTTTGCCACAGAGATTCCAGTTCCTTTTGCATCGTATGACCTCCTATTTTTCCTGAATGGCAGCCTGTCGGTGTTCAAAATACAGGCTGATGAGATAGAATGACAGCGAGAGCAGCATGATGCACACGCCCGGCGAGAGAAGATAGGCATAGGCCTGCCGAAGAAAGGCGCCGCGCTTATAGGCAAAGTTGATCATGGTGCCCCAAGTGGGATGATAAAGATCCCCAAAGCCCAAAAAGCTCAGGGTAGACTCCATCATAATACAACTGTTGACCCCCAAAAGGAACCGGGAGAGCAATACATCATACAGGTTCGGAAGAATATGGCGGAGAATGATATGTCTCCGGCTGTATCCCTGAATCACGCAGTTTTCAATAAAAGGCTGCGCGTTCAGGTGAATGACCTTGGCTCTGACGCTTCGGGCCGTCCCTACCCAGCTGAATGCAGCAATCAGCAGAATCAGGTTCCGGCTGGAGCTTCCCAGAAAGGTCGCCAGCACGATCATGGTCACCAGCTTCGGAAGCAGCACGAAAACATTGATAATGCCATTGGATAGGCCGCCCAAAAGGCCTTTCCCGGCAGCCAGCGTACCGATCACGCTCCCCAAAAGCAATGTCAGAATACTGCTGGATACGCCCACCAGCAGCGTCTGCCGGGTTCCGCAGACCAGCTCCGTAAAAATATCATACCCCAGCGCATTGGTGCCAAGTAGATGTTCCGCAGACGGTATAAGCCACGGACCGAACGTTTCCTTCTGGCCGTAAGCTGTAAACGCAGTAGGAAACAATGCAGCGGTCAGAAAAAGAATCAAAATCACAATTCCAAGAAAAAGTGGAAGATGCTGCTTTCTCAAGCCGGACCACCTCCGAAGCGTACCTTGGGGTCAATAAGGATGCAGATCACATCGCTCACAACAATGGAGATGGTCATGACGGCTGTTGTCACAAAGAGGATTCCCTGCATCAGCGGATAATCCAGCGAATACACTGCGTCAGAGAGCAGGCTCCCCATGCCGCCGATGGAAAAGATGTTTTCCACCACCAAAGAGCCGCCGATACAGGTACTGACGCTCATGCCCACCATGGTGATGAAGGGTTGGGCGATGTTTTTCAGAATATACCCGAATTTGATCTTGTGATCGGACAACCCCCGTTCCTTCGCGTAAAGCACATACTTCTCCTCCGTCACCTGACTGACGGTATTGCGCATCAGCAGATAACGAGACGGGGCGGCGGCGATGGTCAGCGTCAGCACCGGGAGAATCAGATGATGGATTCGGTCCCAGAAGTACCCGGCCGTTCCCGGAACGCCCCCGGCACTGTTCAACCCGGTATAGGGAAACCACCGCTGCCGGAAGCAGAACAGGATCATCAGCACCAATGCGATCAGAAACGTAGGCATCGTATTGACGATGATCTGGAATGTCGTTGACAGTTTATCTAAGGCGCTGCCCTTTTTGTAGCCGCAGTGCAGTCCCCACAAAAGTCCCAGCGCCGTGCTGAGCAGCACGGCGGGCAGCGTAATCTGCAAGGTGTATCCCAGCCGCTGCCCAATGAGGGCAGAAACTGTGGTTTCTTTCTTGTAGGAGTAGCCAAGTGTTCCGTCAAAAAGCGAGCGCAGATAGTGCCCAAACTGCGCGAATACCGGCTCGTCCAGATGGAGGGCCTGCCGGTAGTAAGCTACCTGCGCAGGGGTCATATCCTCCTCGGAAAAGCCGGTGAGATAGGCGATAGGATTCCCCGGTAAAAGCCGGGGTAGAAAAAAGTTCAGAACAATAACGATCAGGAAGCACACCAGTGCAAGGATCAGATTCTTTCGATACTTTTTCACCGGTGTGCCTCCTGCGTTAAAATGATTATTTCTTGGTGATGCTGAACCAGTTGTTGACGTTGTTCAGCCCGAACACAGCGTCAACGGTCACGTTGTCCAGCGCAGAGGAATAGGCCAGCATCATGTTGTCCCAGTACAGAGCAATCAGCGGCATATGGGATGCGTAGTAGTCCTGGAGCTTTGCTGCAGCCTCATAATATTCTTCAATGGTCTTGGCAGCCTTCATCTCGCTGAGGATTGTGGAAAACTCCTCGTCAAATACCTGGCAGCCGCCCTGTACGGCGTGGCTGCCGTCCACATAAATGGAACCAAGGCCGTTCCCCATACCCATACCGGCAGCGGTGTAGCCATAGATGGCCGCCTCCATGGTGATATTGTTCTCAGAGAATTTATTGCTGGTCTTTGCATTGTAGGCATCTTTGTCCACCGTATCCAGATTTACCTGAATACCAAAGGACTCCAACTGGGTCTTGACCATTTCCGCGTAGCCCACATGGGTCTCCTTGGCGGCGTTGACCGTCAGTGTGAAAGCGGCGACCTGACCATCTGCGTTCACAAAGAAGCCATCGGCATTCTTTTCAGCATAACCGGCCGCTTTCATGTATGTATCTGCTTTGGACGCATCAGTAGTCAGCTTTTCGGTTTCCTTATAGCCGACTGTGGTGGCGGGTACAAAGCCCCGGTTGGGGATCTCGGCATAGGCGCTGCCGAAATACGTCTTGAAGGCATCATAGTCCAGCGCGTAGGAGACCGCCTGACGCAGATCCTCGTTGGAGAACAAACCCTTTGCGTTGTTGAATGCCAGCACGGCGGGCGCGTTTGCTGCGGCCACATTGATCAAAGAGACGTTGGCATCACCGGCCAGCACATCCTGATACGTTCCTGCCACACCGGCGGAGTAGGCCCAGACCATGTCGATGTCGCCCTGCTGGAGCGCCAGATACATGGTATCCTCATTTCCAAAAAGCTGATAGACGATCTTTTCCACATTGGGCCGCTGGGGATACTTTTCGTTCACAACGAATGTGATGGTGCCCGCTTCCTTATTGAAGGACTCCAGCACATAAGGGCCGCAGGTGATCCGAGCTTCCTCGTCGGTGACGGTGTCCTTGCCCTCATAAACATGCTTGGGCATCACGCGGAAGGACGTCATATTGCTCAGTTCACGGACGTTGGGAGACGTCAGCGTCAGAGAAATGCTCATCTTATCGTCGGAGATAGTGTAGCCGGTGTACTTGGCTTCTGTGATTTTTCCCTCTTCGTCAGTCTGCGGCTCAAAGTTGGCACTTCCGTTGGCCTGATCGTACTGGAGCGTAAAAAGGATGTCCTCGGCAGTAACGCTCTCGCCGTCGGACCACGTCATGCCGTCCTGAATGGTATATGTCCAGGTAGTGGCATCCTCGGTAGCGTAGGTTGCCAACAGCGGATGGTATTCGCCCTTAGTATCCTGATAGACCAGAGGCAATTCGGATACACCGCTGGCCAGCATATCAAAATTGTATTCGCCAAAGGTTGCCGTTTCAATGGCAGCAGTCGTGCCGACCGTAATACTCTCGATCTTGGCAGACGGTTCATCTGTCGTGTCCGGCTGCTCACCGCAGGCTGCCATGGTAAACACCATCAGCATAGCCAGCAGCAGGGCTGTGACTTTTTTCATCATTGGTTTTTCTCCTTCTGTCGTGAGTTTTTATTGTCAAATACATAGATTTGATCGCAAAGTAATTTCACCAGAGCCTCATCATGGCTGATAAGCAGGATACTGCCTCCGCTTTCCCGCATCTGCCGCCGCACCATCCCCAGCACATTGGCCTGCGTGGATACGTCCAGCATGGATGTGGCTTCATCTAAAATCAGCAGTTTTGGCCGGAATAACAGACACCGGGCGATAGCGACTCTCTGTGCCTCGCCGCCGGAGATCTGGTGTGGCAGGTGGGCAAGGATCTGAGGTGCAAGGCCAACCTTGTCCAGCATTTCTTTTGTTAATGACAACTCCTCGCCTTTAGGACTGAAACGGTGATAGCGTATCAGTTCTATGAAACCGGCCCCGATCTTCTGAGCGGGGTCTAATGTGGCGTAAGGCTGCTGGTAAACCATTTGAATGTGGATACCAAGTCTGCGGTCATACGGCTGGTCTGCTGAAACAAGTATCTGATCATCCAGCGTGATTGTGCCCGCATCCGGTGGACAGATGCCGCAAAGCACTTTGGCAAGCGTGGATTTACCGATTCCGCTCTTCCCGAAAACACCGAAGATCTGACCGTCTGGAATATCAAAAGAAACATCCTGAAGAACGGGATTTCCGTTGAATGCTTTATCAACATGTTGAATGGAGATCATTCCGCGCAGCACCACCATTCTCGACTATTGTTTTTTCTCGGTGGCATCTCGGTGCGGCACCGCTCCCTTGCCGAAGGACAGCGGCGGTAGAATGGACAAAAGCCTGTTTCTGTTCGTAAGGCGGGTGTCTCCCGCATACCGTTCTCTACCAACGCACCCAGCAGCGCTTTGGTATAGGGATGATAAGGAGCCGTAAGCACCTCAGATGAAATGCCTGTTTCCAACATTCTCCCGCCACACAGAACAAGGATACGGTCACAGGTCGCTGCAACGGAAATATCGTGGGTGATGATCAGCTTTGCCGCATCCGGGAACAAATCATTCAAAAGAGACAGCGTCTGCTGTTTGCTGTCCTGATCCAAACCGTTAGTAGGCTCATCCGCGATCAGCAGCTTTGCCCTGGAGCAAAGTGCCAGCGCAATGGTTACCCGCTGGGCCATACCGCCGGACAGTTGGAAGGGATACTGTTCCAGAATGGCTTTGGGCTGTGTAAACCCCACCTGTGCCAGCTTTTCACAGGCAAAGGCATATCGCTGAGGAGCCGCAACGTCCAGTTTCTCAATGCTGTCAAACATCTGGCGGCGGATGCTTCTGGACGGGTCAAGAAATTCATGCCCGTTCTGCGGGATATATACGATCTCCCGACCCAGCATGGACCGGAGCTTTTTGTCCTTCGCCAAAGCCTTCCCACAAAATAAGATTTCACCGGAAACCAGTTTCACATTTCCAGGCAGCACCCCCATAATAGACTGTGCGATCAACGTCTTGCCGGATCCGGTCTCGCCAATGAGGGTCAGACTTTCCCCACAGGAAATATGGAAGGATACTTCGTGGACCAGTTCTTTTTCCGTGCGATCCAGTTTTGCGGCGATCACGCCGCCGGTATACTGTAAAATAGGTGTTTCCAAGTGTCCCTCCGAAGCGGCATTGCTTTGCATCTTCGTCCTACACAAAGACGCAGCGTTTTCTTCCCCAAGAAACGCTGCACCCTTGCGTTGGGTCCGGGCGGAAATGCGTGTATGAACCGATGAGCATACTATAGCAGATGAGACGCTCTGCCGGAAGCCTCCCCGGGGGATGTTTTTTCATCTTCTACCGCTCAAAGTCGTTCTTTTTTCATACGCTGCGCAGTGGGCTTTTCTGCTGTGCTGCCTGCCGCTGCATAACCATCTGCCGTACCTGCCGTTCTTCTGCGTCCTCTTTGAGCAGCCAGGATGTTTCCTGCTTGGCGCTAAGCAGCAGACTGAGCGAAGGCTTCTTCTGCAAAGGCCCCTCTAACTGCTTTTCTGCTGTCTTTTCCTGCACAGGACGGATTGCATTCCGCGCTTTGTACAGCTCCACCGGATCAAAATCCGCAGCCTGCGCTTTCAGATCGGCATATTCAGCCAGTGCTTTATCTAACTCGGTAGCATATTCTTGCTCCTGCGCCTCCAGCTTTTTCAGGCCAGCCTCCATAATAGCAATATCCTTACGGAACGCCTATGTGCCCGCATCCTCTGCATACTCAAATTTTTGCAAAAGGAGCGCCTTTTCAGAACGCAGTTCCTCTAAATCTTCCGTTAATTCTGCAATGCGGACAGCCAGCGCCTTGTGTCGTTTCACCCGATATACTGGCAATTCCTTTTTCTCTGCAACCAGCGATTTGCGCTCCTTGCTCTTTTCCTTGATCTGCTGCACCAGACCGGTGTAACGCTCCAGCTCCGGCTGAACGGCATGGATATACTCTTTCATGCGCTGCTTGCCCAGGCCGATACGCCGCAGCTGATAGTGAAAAACAATCATATTCGCCAACAGCTTTTCCATCGCCTCGGCAATAACCGGGATTGTATTCTTTACCGCCTGCCCCAGCTTCTTGACCGCAGCTTTTAACTCCCGCAGCAGGACGTTGTCCGCCTTGATCTGCCGGTTGATCTCGCAGCGGTCAGCAATCATGCCTTTTCGCTCCAACGCCTGCGCTGTTACGCCCTCGTGGATGGTGGGAATCTCGTCAATACCCCGTGCGGCGTTGCTGCGGTGGTCAATGCGTTCCTCTCGCCCGGCTCGTTCCAGATAGCGGTTGGTCACATCTGCCCATTCCTTGCGCCATTCCACAAGCTGCTCCTCGCTGTTCCAGCGCTCGGAGATGGGATTCTGCCTGCCGTAACGGGTGCTTTTGGGATGCTTGTCAGCCCGGACAAGCCCCTGCGCATCTGCGGCAGACGGTGTCATATACACCTTCTTTTTGCCGACCTTGTAGGGATATTGCTTCTCCCAGCCCCCGTTCTGTGCTGCCCTGAACTCAGCAGCAGTGAAGCCGCGTTCCTCGCCGTTTTTCATGCAGAGATATTCCTTCTCGGTCTTGTACTGCCACTTGCCCTGCTCGTCCAGCGGACGCACCGTCAAGAGAATGTGGGCATGCGGATTGTGACCGTCGGTGTCATGGATGGCAGCGTCGGCGCACATCCCATCTGATACGAACTGCTCCCGGATAAATTCTTGCAGCAGCTCGATTTGCTGTTCCCGACTCAGCTCTATGGGCAGCGCCACGACGAACTCACGGGCAAGCCTGCTGTCTTTTGCTGTCTCGATTTCTTCCACAGCGTTCCAGAGCTTTTCTCTGTCTTGCCATTCCTGTGGGGCGTATTCCGGCAGGAAAACCTGCTGCCAGACAAGGCCCTGTTTTTTCGTGTAGTCATGCTGTATCCCGTCGTAATCGTTGTAGAGGCGGGAACAACTCAGATAAGAGGAAGCGGCCACGGCGGAGCGGCCTGCGCCCCGGCTGACCACCTTCGCTTCCAGATGATAAATCGCCATATCTTGTTCACCTCGTTCTTTCTTTTTCTGTTTCTCTTTCGTAAAAGAGAAAATGACCCGAAGTCGAGCATCGGGTCATAGCCGCAAACAAAGCTGCCGGTGGCAGGTTTGTGCGGGCAGGCGGCAACAGAGGTAGAGAATTTCTACCCCCAATTCTCTGTGCTTGTCGCAGGGAATTTGCCGTCTGCGCAGACGATGACAGCAGCGCCCCCGCAGGTGCTGTGGCATTGTCTGGAGGCTGCCGCAGCAGTCGCATCCGCCTCGCAGAGTACACGGCTTGCCAACGGCAAGTACCACCGCCGCAAAAGGGCTCCCACAAAGTCGTTGACTTTGTGGGAAAAGGAGGCACAACGGAATGGATGAGACCTGCCGCTTGCGGCGGGGCGAAGGATATGGAGTTTGTGCCGACGCGGTGGTGAGTAAGTGCGCCCTTCGGGAGAAAAGAGAGGAAGGCCCCCGGTTCCCGGAGACCTCCCATCTGAAATTTAGATTTGTTTTCCCAGCTTCCGTGAAAGATACCCCTCCAGTGCAGGCAGCTCCATCGTCCGTACCCCCGGCAGCACTTTTTCCAGAATTGCGCCCTCCCGAATGAGCCTGCGCGTTCTCACTTTGCGGTCCTTGACCCGATTCCGTGCCTGCGCTTCCTCTAACCGGTGCTGTGCCTGCAACAATTTCTTCTCTGCCGCTGTCATAAAAATCCCTCCTCACTTTCTCCGTTGCCAGACGATCTCATAGCCCAGCGCATCGGCAAGCTGGACGGCTTCGACATAGCGCAAGGACTCCCGCTGGAGCTTGTTGGACAGATTGGATACGCTGTCAGACCAGCCGTATTCGTCCCGCAGCAGATCGACCACCTCCTGCATGGTTATGCCCTGACGGACGATGTACGACTTGATCTCATTTCTCAGATTGGATTTCATCAACTTTTACCTCCATTTTTCGTGTAATTGGTTTTCTTATCGGTGATCCCGGTGCATTTTCGAGTGAAAAATCTGCCGCATGGCAAATCCGCTCAAATTTCCATCCGTGATGCTCTGTTCGTAACAGCACCCTACCGGCTTCACTGTTCTGCGTGAGGTCATGCGGAACGGTGGGATATACCACATTTCGGTGCATCGGCTTCACGCTCCGGTAAATCACCGGATGGTGCAGTGCGTTCGACCTGCGGCAAAAATCTTCACGGATTTCACAAGCATTGATTTTGGAACAGCAAAATCGAGCCGCCGGTGTACGGCTTGGTACGGCAAGCCCGCCTTCTGTACGTTGCTGTACGCCTGTTTTGCGTGCCAGCTGCCGATTCGACGGCAGATTTTACACTCTACCGTGAAATGCTTCACGGTGCGCACAAGTAAAACTGCTTTTTGAGAACGGAATCAAAAACAGCCGTACAGAGTGTACGGCGTGTACGGCAATTTTGAAGTCCGGTTCTCATTTTTTAGCACGGCAGCGGATTGACCACCTCAATGCCCACAAATCCCCGCACCCGTTTACCGCCGACATGGACATTGTTGGTGCTGCGCTTGACCGTCTCCATGTTCTCTCTTGCCTTGCCCGAAATGCTGAACTGATAGTTGTTCCGGATCAGCCGGTGCAGTCCCTCCAGACACCAGAGGAAGATGCCCTCCTTTTCCCGCAGCAGCTTGTCTAC
>OKSW01000503.1_pt1 | contig 15440 bp, 11 predicted proteins | sample 1606351 | NCBI WGS metagenome assembly OKSW01 (sample SAMEA3879565, study PRJEB24766) | human gut metagenome | biome: human-associated habitat; feature: feces | place: USA | collected 1985/1987 | reverse complement strand
GCCGTGGCGGGCTTCGTCGCGGGCCATTTCATGGACGGTGTCGTGGATGGCGTCCAGATTGTACTTCTTCGCCAGCTTGGCCAGCTCGAACTTGCCGGCGGTAGCGCCGTTCTCGGCATCCACGCGCATCTGCAGGTTCTTCTTGGTGCTGTCGGTGATGACCTCGCCCAGCAGCTCGGCGAACTTGGCGGCGTGCTCGGCCTCCTCCAGGCCGGCCTTCTCCCAGTACATGCCGATCTCGGGATAGCCCTCGCGATGGGCCACACGGGCCATGGCCAGGTACATACCCACCTCGCTGCACTCGCCCTCGAAGTTGGCGCGCAGACCGGCGATGATCTCCTCGCGGACCTCGGCGGGAACGTCCTCGCCAAAGACCTTGCCCACGCCTACCACGTGCTCGGCAACCCAGGTCTTCTCCTCGGCCTGCAGGGTGAACTTCTCACCGCTGACATGGCACACCGGGCACTCGGCCGGGGGATTCTCGCCTTCATGAACATAACCGCAAACAGGACAGACCCACTTTTTCATAGTAAATTTCCTCCATTTTATTCAGCATTTATTGGTTTTGGGAACCGCTGGCTCCCTCATTGACTGAATGCAGTATAACACGGATGGAGTCGTTCTATAAGTTGCAATTGCAACAAACGGTAAAATTTTCCCGAAAGATTTTTACTCCTGGGGAGGATCGCTCTCCAGCAGCGTCTTGGCGCTGGCCGCCAGGCCCGCCAGACCCTGGATCTCGCTGGGGATGATGATCTTGGTGGCCTTGCCGTCGGCCATTTTCTGCAGGGCCTCCAGGCTCTTGAGCTTGATGACCTGGTCGTTGGGGGCGTTTTCGTTGAGCATCCGCATGGCGTCGGCCAGGGCCTGCTGCACCTTCATGATAGAGGTGGCCTCGGCCTCGGCGGCCATGATCCGGGCCTGCTTGGCGGCGTCGGCCTTCAGAATGGCGGACTGCTTCTCGCCTTCGGCCACCAGGATCTTGCTGGCCTTTTCGCCCTCGGCCTGCAGGATGGACTCCCGGCGTTCCCGCTCGGCCTTCATCTGCTTCTCCATGGCGTTCTGAATCTCCCGGGGCGGCAGGATGTTCTTCAGCTCCACCCGGTTGACCTTGATGCCCCAGGGGTCCGTGGCCTCGTCCAGGATGGCCCGCATCTTGGCGTTGATGGTGTCGCGGGAGGTCAGGCTCTGGTCCAGCTCCAGCTCGCCGATGATGTTGCGCAGGGTGGTGGCGGTGAGGTTCTCAATGGCGTTCATGGGATACTCCACGCCGTAGGTATACAGCTTGGGGTCGGTGATCTGGAAATAGATCACGGTGTCGATCTGCATGGTGACGTTGTCCTTGGTGATCACCGGCTGGGGGTCGAAGTCCGCCACCTGCTCCTTCAGGCTGACCTTCTTCACCACCCGCTCGATGAACGGGACCTTCAGATGCAGGCCCACGCCCCACACGGAGTGGAAGGCGCCCAGCCGCTCCACCACATAGGCCTTGGACTGCTGCACCACATAGATGTTCCGGACGATAACGATCAGCACCAGCACCACCAGAATGGCGATGGCTACTGCGCCGGGGATAGAGATGTTGCTTGGCATGTGATTTTCCTCCTGTTTTTAATATAAGTAGTTTTTACGGACTTACACGGGTTCCACGAACAGGCGCACGCCCTCCATGCGGACGATCTTCACCTGCGCGTTGCGGGGGATGGGCTGGCCGCTTTCGCTGCGGGCGGTCCAGGTCATGCCGCCCACATACACCGCCCCGGTGGGCACGGCGTTGTCGATGCTCTCGGTGACCCGGGCGGTCTGGCCCAGCACGCGGTCGGCATTGGTGGCGGTAACGTCCTTGCGCAGCAGCTTCTTCACCAGGGGCCGGGTGGCCGCCAGGCACACGATGGACACCACGAAGAACAGGGCCAGCTGCAGCCAGATGGGACCGCCGCAGATGGCGGCAATCAGCCCCGCCACGGAGCCGACTACGAACCAGATGGACGTCAGCCCCACGGTGATGGCCTCCACCACGCCGAAGATCACCATGGCGGCGATCCAGATCAGCGTCATCATATCGGTGCTTCCTCCTTTCAGACACAGCCCCAGCACCAGGGCCAGAGCCAGGGTCACGGCCACTGCGCCGATGCCCAGCCACTTCTCCCGGGGGCCAGATTGGCGAAAAACGCGGACAGGGATGTTTTCAGGGTTTTCTCCGGCAGCGGGGCCTTGGGTGCGTCCTGCGCCGGGGCCTCCCGGGGCACCTCCTGGGAAAACAGCTCATCCAGGGACACCTGATACCGGTTGCATATATAGAGGATCTTCTCGATCTCCGGATATCCCCGGCAGGACTCCCATTTGCTCACCGCCTGCCGGGATACCTTCAGCTCCGCCGCGAACTGCTCCTGGGTCAGTCCCGCCCGGCGGCGTACCTCCTGTAACCGTTCTCCAAAGGCCATGGCCCCGTCCCTCCGTTTCTCACTGGCCCCATCCTACCGGAAACGGGCCGCTTTGTCTACCAACCTCCGTTTGCACCCGGGGAAAACCCGGAAATTTTTGCGCAACCTCAGGTTGTCATGGCTTTAGTATACTATATTTTCGCCTCCCGCGCCACAACATTTTGAAAAATCCTCCGGATTTTTACCCGGCGGACAAATCGGCTTGACAAATGTTTCCTGCCCGTGTATACTGAACCCATCTGGTAAGAAAGGTGGTGCCCGATATGCTGTTTTATAACGCTTTTGTCGTGTCGGGGACCCTTGTGCGCCTGTAACGAGCCTGCCGTAAGATAGGGCGGGCCCCTTGCGGCTGTGTCGGCGTCCTCGGAAGGAGGGCGCTTTTTTCGTGCCTGGAATTTGGAAAAGAGAGAAGAATCGAGGAGACTGTCAAAAAACCCGGAAATCTTCCACCATCGGAAAGGAAGATCGTTACGAAAGACTGCGCCCGCAGGCGCGTTTCGTAGCGCAACCGCCGAAGGCGGCTCTTAGCGCGGAGATAACCCATCAGGGGTGTCTTTCGTTTGCAATCACAGGTTTTTCAGAACTTTCTAAGTTTTGAAAAACCGCACGCAGCTTGTCAAAATGACTTTTTTGACAAGCTGGAATCGAGAGAGGAAGTGTTTTTGCCTTCATGGAAACCACCCGAAAATTATCCCGGCGGGAGAAGCTGTCTCTCATCGGGAAATATCTGCGCCCCTGCTGGGGGCACTTTGCGGCGGCGCTGCTGTGCGCGTGTTTGGCCATGGTGTTCAACGCCCTGACGCCCCAGATCATCCGCCTGACCGTGGACTCCATCCTGGGGCCAGAAACGCCCCAGCTGCCCGGGTTCCTGATGTCCTGGCTGAACTGGGCGGCTCTGGAGGCCCAGCCCCTGCGGGCCCTGTGGTGGGCCGCTGCCGCCGTCCTGCTGACGGCCCTGCTGCGGGGCGTGTGCAACTATGGCCAGCGGCTCCAGCTGGCCCGGGGCTCCGAGAGCTACGTCAAGGGCATCCGGGACGATCTGTACCGCCACATTCAGTATCTGCCCTTTGCCTGGCACAAAAATAACCCCACCGGCGATATCATCCAGCGCTGCACCTCCGACGTGGACGTGATCCGCCAGTTCGTGTGCAACCAGCTGGTGGAGGTGGTGCGCACGGTGTTCCTGATCGTGCTGTACCTGTGCATCATGTTCACCATGAACCTGCGCCTGTCCCTGATCTCGGCGCTGTTTATCCCCATTGTGGGCCTGTCCTCCGGTGTGTTCTACAAGAAGATCTCCGGCCGGTTCCAGGCCGCCGACGAGGCGGAGGGCGACCTGACCACCTGCGCCCAGGAGAACCTCACCGCCGTCCGGGTGGTCCGGGCCTTCGGCCGGGAGCGGTATGAGGAGGAGAAGTTCAACGGGAAAAACCAGCGCTTCTCCCAGCTGTGGATCCGGCTGGGAAAGCTCCTGTCCGTATACTGGGCCTCCGGCACCCTGCTGACCTGCCTGCAGGTGATGGTCATCGTGGTGGCCGGCGCCTGCGAATGCGTGGCCGGGCGGATGACCCTGGGCTCCTTTGTGGCCTTCGTCACCTATAACGAGGCCCTGGCCTGGCCCGTCCGTTCCCTGGGCCGGGTGCTGTCCGATATGAGCAAGGCCGGGGTGTCCATGGACCGGGTGGGCTATATCCTCAACGCCCGGGAGGAACGGGACCTGCCCGACGCCGTGGACGCCGTAAACGGCAACATCGTCTTTGATCACGTCAGCTTTGCCTACGACGGCCAGCCGGTGCTGGAGGACGTGTCCTTTACCATTCACCAAGGGGAGACCTTCGCCATTCTGGGGGGCACCGGCTCCGGCAAGAGCACTCTGGTGCACCTGCTGGACCGGCTGTATGACCTGCCGGAGGGCGGCGGCTCCATCACCATCGGCGGGGTGGACATCCGCCGCATGAAGCGGGAGTCCCTGCGCCGCCAGATCGGCCTGGTGCTCCAGGAGCCCTTCCTGTTCTCCCAGACCGTGGGGGAAAACATCTGCGCCGTGCGGCCGGACGCCGGGGACGAGGCCATGCGTCGGGCCGCCGCCGTGGCCTGCGTGGACGAGGCCATCTCCGCCTTCCCCCAGGGGTACGATACCGTGGTGGGCGAGCGGGGCGTCACCCTGTCCGGCGGCCAGAAGCAGCGGGTGGCCATCGCCCGGATGCTGATGCAGCAGGCCCCCATTATGGTGTTTGACGACTCCCTGTCCGCCGTGGACGCCGAAACCGACGCCAGGATCCGCGCCGCCCTGCGGGACACCCTGCACAGCGCCACGGTGCTGCTGATCTCCCACCGGGTCACCACCCTGATGCAGGCCGACCGCATCCTGGTGCTGGACGGCGGCCGGGTGTCCGCCCTGGGCACCCACCGGGAGCTGATCCAACAGCCCGGTATTTACCGGGATATCTATGACATCCAGATGCGCAGCGACGACCGCGCGCTGGTGGAGGAAGGAGGGAACGCCTGATGGCTGCCTTCGACGAAAAAGAATATACAAAATCCTTTGACTGGAGCATCTGGAGGCGGCTTGCGCCCTTTGTGCGGCCCTTCCGCCGGGACTTCGTGGGGATGCTGGTGTTCAACGGTCTGTGTGCCCTGGTGGACGTGGCCATTCCCCTGTTCCAGCGCTACGCCATCCGCAACTTCATCCAGGCGGATTCCCTCCGGGGCATCGTGCCCTTCTCCCTGGTGTATCTGCTGGTAATTCTTTTACAGGCTCTGTCCGTGGTGGCCTTTGCCCGCAACTCCATGACCATCGAGATGAACATGGGCCGGGATATGCGCCGGACCCTGTTTCACCATCTCCAGACCCTGTCCTTCTCCTTTTACAACGTGACCCCCGTGGGCTATCTGCTGACCCGGGTCATGAGCGATACCAACCGCATTGCCAGCATGGTGGCCTGGAATCTGACGGATATCCTGTGGGCGCTGTTCTATGTGCTGGGGACCTTTGCCGCCATGCTGATCCTGAATTGGCGGCTGGCGCTGGTGGTCATCGTCATCGTGCCTGTGATGGCGGTGCTCACCGGGTATTTCCAGAACCGCATCCTCCGGTGGAACCGGAAGGTCCGGAAGCTGAACTCCCGCATCACCGGGTCCTTCAACGAGGGCATCACCGGGGCCAAGACCACCAAGACCCTGGGCACCGAGGAGCAGACCGTCCGCACCTTCCGGGCCCTGACCCAGGAGATGCACGACGCCGGCATCGGCGCGGCCCGGCTCAACGCCATCTATATCCCGCTGGTGCTGTTTGCCAGCACCATGGCCGTGGCCATCGTGCTGCTGCGGGGCGGGTATATGGTGTCCGGGGGACTGCTGGAGCTGGCCACTCTATCCACCTTCACCACCTATGCCGTGGGCATTTTCGAGCCCATCCAGATGACCGCCGCCAACATCGCGGAGTTTATCTCCCTCCAAGCGTCTATCGAGCGGGTCACGGACCTGATGGACAAGGTCCCCCAGATCCAGGACAGCCCGGAGGTGGTGGAAAAGTACGGCGACGCCTTCCACCCCAAGCGGGAGAACTGGGAGCCCATCCGGGGCGAGATCGAGTTCCGGGACGTGACCTTCCGCTATCCCGACGGCGGCGACAACGTGCTGGAGCACTTCTCCCTGCACATCCCCCAGGGGGCTACCGTGGCCATCGTGGGCGAGACCGGCGCAGGCAAGAGCACCCTGGTGAACCTGGCCTGCCGGTTCTTTGAGCCCACGGAGGGGCAGATCCTCATCGACGGGGTGGATTACCGGCAGCGCAGCCAGCTGTGGCTCCACAGCAACATCGGCTATGTGCTCCAGGACCCCCATCTGTTCTCAGGCACCGTCCGGGAGAACATCCGCTACGGCAAGCTGGACGCCTCCGACGCGGAGGTGGAGGCCGCCGCCCGGGCCGTGTCCGCCGACACCGTGGTGGAAAAGCTGGACAAGGGCTGGGACAGCGACGTAGGTGAGGGCGGGGGACGCCTTTCCACCGGTCAGAAGCAGCTGATCTCCTTCGCCCGGGCCGTGCTGGCGGATCCCCGGATCTTCGTGCTGGACGAGGCCACCTCCTCCATCGACACCCAGACCGAGCAGCTGATCCAGCAGGCCATCGACCACCTGCTGCGGGACCGGACCTCCTTCCTCATCGCCCACCGGCTGTCCACCATCCGCAAGGCAGACATGATCCTGGTGGTCCGGGACGGGCGCATCGTGGAGCAGGGCACCCACCAGGAGCTGCTGCGCCGCCGTGGCTATTATCACGACCTGTACAGCAAGCAGTTCGCCGAGGAGTCTGCTGCCCGCATCCTGCAATAATTTTCCAATAACTGGAAGCCCCGGCAGCGCCGCTGCCGGGGCTTTTTCCTGCTCCGGGACGGGCGTCTTTTCCGCATTGTCCCCCTATGACGGACACCCTCTCCATTGGCATTTTCGGCTGATTTCCCGCCTATAGTGTGCAAACTCCGTGAAAATCCTGACGAGCCATTTGCTGCGCTTGCCGATTTTTTCACATATTTGTACACTGTGCAAATACAGGCGTTTGCCGTGTCGGGCATTGTTAAAACCTTGACCGCTATTTTGCGATACGGCTTCCATTTTTTTCCAAAAACCATTGCCAAGCCCAGGGAATTTCGATACAATATTTCCCGTAATACAAAAAGAAGGAACCTGCAACATGTGATGTGGGACCAAAATTCGAGGAGGTCTTTCATGAAAGTACTCGTTATCAATGCCGGCAGCTCGTCTCTGAAATATCAGCTGCTGGATCCGGAAACCGGCCATCTGCTGGCCAAAGGCCTGTGCGAGCGCATCGGCATTGACGGAAAATTCACCTATAAGCCCCAGGTGGAGGGCAAGGCCGTGATTTCTGCGGCCGACGTGCCCATGCCCACCCACTCCGAGGCCATCCAGGCGGTGCTGGCCGCCCTGGTGGACCCGGTCAACGGCGTCATCTCCTCCATGAAGGAGATCGACGCGGTGGGTCACCGGGTGGTCCACGGCGGCGAGAGCTTCGCCAGCTCCGTTCTCATCACCGACCAGGTGATGCAGGCGGTGGAGGACTGCACCCCCCTGGCGCCTCTGCATAATCCGGCCAACATCATCGGCATCGAGGCCTGCCGGGCCGTCCTGGGCCACGATGTGCCCCAGGTGGCGGTGTTCGACACGGCCTTCCACCAGACCATGCCCGAGCACGCCTATCTGTACTCCATCCCCTATGAGTATTACGAGAAGGACAAGATCCGCCGCTACGGCTTCCATGGCACCTCTCACCGCTATGTGTCCCTGCGGGCGGCGGAGCTTCTGGGCAAGGACCCGGCGGAGCTGAAGGTGGTGTCCTGCCACCTGGGCAACGGCTCCTCCCTGGCGGCAGTCAAGGGCGGCCGCTGCGTGGACACCTCCATGGGCCTGACGCCTCTGGCGGGCCTGCCTATGGGCACCCGGGCCGGTGATATGGACGTGGGCGTGGTGGAGTTCATCGCCAACAAGTACGACATGACCATTTCCGAGGCCGTGAACCTGCTGAACAAGGAATCCGGCATGCTGGGCCTGTCCGGCGTGTCCTCCGACTTCCGGGATCTGGAGCAGGCGGCGGAGAAGGAAAATCACCGGGCCACCGTGGCCCTGGAGATCTTCGAGTACCGGGTACGCAAGATGATCGCCGAGTATGCCGCCGCCATGGGCGGCGTGGACGTGGTGGTATTCACCGCCGGCGTGGGCGAAAACGCACCCGAGACCCGGGCCCACATCCTCCACGGTCTGGAGTTCATGGGCATCACCTGCGACCCGGAGAAGAACAACTGCCGGGGCAAGGAGCAGATCATCTCCCAGGACGGCGCGCCCGTCACCGTCATGGTGATCCCCACCAACGAGGAGCTGATGATCGCCCAGGACACCATGGAGCTGGTCCTGGATCAGGAGTAATCGCTTCAAATATTTCAAAAGGCCGCCCGTCCGGGCGGCCTTTTGAGCAGCTTGTCAAAAATCCTTTTTGACAAGCTGAGCAAGCATTTTCAGAACTTTCATAAAAGTTCTGAAAATGTGGTGATTGAAAACGAAAGACACCCCTGATGGGTTTCTTTCGTAACGATCTTCCTTTCCGAAGGCGGAGGCAATCCTGCTTTTTTGACAGTCTGTCAAGAGGCTGCCCGCAGCAGGCGCGGGTTTCTTATCAGGAAAAACTATCCGTTTCGGCAGAAAAAACTGCTCGTCCTTATCGCTCTGCCGCTCGGTGACTCCAACCAAAAACTTAACGCGAAAACTCCATTACTTTATTGATTCTTTATGCTTTTCTGCGATATTTTAGCGCGATATATGAAAAATCCGAGAAATCTGTAACACTTCACAAAATGTTCGTTAAAACTTCGGCGCTTTGGCAATTGTAAACTTTCTATGACTGTTATAGAATTAACACAAGCCGGCCCGCCGATTGTGACGGACCGGGCCGATAACAACAAAGGAGAGTGAATCTGTGTTTAAGAAATTCACCAATGGCTGCGTTCGCGTGGTCAACCGGTGGCTGCCGGATCCGTTCCTGTTTGCAGTCATCCTGTCCATCATCGTGTATGTGTTCGCGATGATCGCCACCAAGATGGGGCCGCTGAAGGTGCTCAACGCCTGGGGCTCCACCAGCGGCTTCTGGGGCCTGCTGGCCTTCTCCATGCAGATGGCTCTGGTGCTGGTGTTCGGCTCCGCCATGGCTTCCGCCAAGCCCTGCAAGAAGGCGCTGCGGTTCGTGGCCGGTATGTGCCACAACAACATGCAGGCCATCGTGGTCACCACCTTCATTTCCACCATCTGCTGCTGGCTGAACTGGGGCTTCGGCCTGATCGCCGGCGCTCTGCTGGCCCGCGAGGTTGCCAAGCGCGTTCCCACCGTGGATTATCCTCTGCTGATCGCCTCCGCCTATTCCGGCTTCGTCATCTGGCACGCCGGCCTGTCCGGCTCCATCCCCCTGCAGCTGGCCGAGGGCTACAAGCTGTTTGCCGGCACCGAGCAGGAAATGGTCCTGACCGCCTCCACCGCCGACACCATCTTCCACCCCATGAACATCATCATGTGCTGTGTGATTCTGCTGGTCATGCCCTTCGTGAACTATGCCATGCATCCCGACAGAGATCACGCCATCACCATCGATCCCACCCTGCTGCAGGATGAGGAGGACAAGACCTATGAGGTCAAGACGCCCGCCGACAAGATGGAGCACTCCCGCATCCTGTGGATCATCCTGGTAGTGGCCGGCTTCGCCTATATCATTTATTACTTCGCCACCCTGGAGGAGGGCAAGACCGTCGCCTCCGCTCTGAACCTGAACATCGTCAACTTCATCTTCCTGTTCCTGGGCATCCTGCTGCACGGCGACCTGCGCCGCTATGTGGACGCCATCGGCGAGGCCGCTGCCGGCGCCTCGGGCATCCTGCTGCAGTTCCCCTTCTATGCCGGCATCATGGGCATGATGACCGTCCGCAACGACGCGGGCGTCTGCCTGGCCGGTGTGATCTCCGACTTCTTTGTCAGCATTTCCACCAGCGTCACCTTCCCCATGTGGACCTTCCTGTCCGCCGGTATCGTGAACTTCTTCGTTCCCTCCGGCGGCGGTCAGTGGGCGGTCCAGGGCCCCATCGTTATGCCCGCCGCTCCCCAGCTGGGCGTGGAGCCCGGCCGTGCCGCCATGGCCATTGCCTGGGGCGACCAGTGGACCAACATGATCCAGCCCTTCTGGGCGCTGCCTGCGCTGGGCGTGGCCAAGCTGTCCGCCCGGGACATCATGGGCTATCTGGTGATCGTCCTGCTGTTCACCGGCCTGGTGGCCATCCTGGGCTTCCTGGCCTGGGGCCTGTTCTTTGCCTGATCCCCTGCCCTGTAAATCAAAAGAGGCGCTGCCGCGGCAGCGCCTCTTTTTTGCTATGGCTCTTATTGCTCCCGATACACGGCGGCGTCGAAGTCCCGCACCAGCTCCTGGCGCTTGGTGTCCATGACCTTCACCAGGTTGAACTCCTCAAAGGCCAGCCGCATGGCGAATTCCTTGGCCTCCTGAATGTCGTTGGTCTCGAAAAAGGGGAAGAAGCTCATCCCCGGAACGTTTTCCTTTTTCAGCAAAACCTGAAAGCGCATGGTCCGCATCCTCCTGCATGTGTGGTGTATTCTTTAGTATACCCCCGGCGGCGGAAAAAAGCAACGGCGCGATTCGCCCAAAAACCTCCTGAAAAAACCGGCAGATTTGCCGGAGGGAAAAATGCAAAAAAGCTCTTTCCTCCCGGGCCTGTGTCGTGTATAATAACCAGGTTGAAGCAATCACCAGAAAGTAGGGAGCACATATGAAGATCGGGTTCGACAACAACAAATACCTGACCCTCCAGGCCCAGCACATCCGGGCCCGGCGGGAGCAATTCGGCGACAAGCTGTATATCGAGTTCGGCGGCAAGCTGTTCGACGATTACCACGCCTCCCGGGTGCTGCCGGGATTCCAGCCGGACAGCAAGATCCGCATGCTGGCCTCCATCCGGGACGACGTGGAGATCGTGGTGGCCATCTGCGCCGGAGACATCGAGAAGAAGAAGGTCCGGGGCGACCTGGGCATCGGCTACGATGAGGACGTGCTGCGGCTCATGGATGTTTTCCGGGGCCTGGGCTTTTATGTCGGCTCCGTGGTCATCACCCAGTACGCCGGTCAGCCGGCGGCGGACGCCTTCATCAAGCGGCTGACGGCCCTGGGCGTCCGGAGCTATCGCCACTATCCCATTGCCGGGTATCCCTCAGACGTGGCCCACATCGTGTCCGATGACGGCCTGGGCAAAAACGACTATATCGAGACCTCGCGTCCCATCGTGGTGGTAACGGCCCCCGGCCCCGGCAGCGGCAAGATGGCCACCTGTCTGAGCCAGCTGTACCATGAGAACAAGCGCGGCGTCCGGGCGGGCTACGCCAAGTATGAGACGTTCCCCATCTGGAACCTGCCGCTGAAGCACCCGGTGAACCTGGCCTATGAGGCGGCCACGGCGGACCTGAACGACGTGAACATGATCGACCCCTTCCACCTGGAGGCCTACGGCAAGACCACCGTGAACTACAACCGGGACGTGGAGATCTTCCCGGTGCTCAACGCCATGTTCCAGCGGATCCAGGGCGCGTCTCCCTACAAATCCCCCACGGACATGGGCGTGAATATGGCAGGCTTCGCCATTGTGGACGACCAGGTGTGTCAGGCGGCGTCCCGGATGGAGATCCTCCGCCGCTACTACGCCGGCATGGCCGACCGCACCCGGGGCCGCTGTGACGATGAGGTGGTGCGGAAGCTGGAGATCGTTATGCAGCAGGCCGGCGTCACGCCGGAGATCTGCCCTGCCGTGGCGGCCTGCCTGCAAAAGGCAGAGGAGACCGGCGCTCCCGCCGGGGCCATGGTGCTGCCGGACGGCTCCGTGGTCACGGGCAAGACCTCCTCCCTGCTGGGGGCCAGCGCGGCCCTGCTGCTGAATGCTCTGAAGGCCATGGCCGGCATCGACCACAAGCTCAAGCTGATCCCCGCCTCGGTCATCGAGCCCATCAGCCGCCTGAAAACCGGCAACCTGGGCCACCGGAATCCCCGGCTCCACTCCGACGAGGTACTCATCGCCCTGGCCATCTCGGGCCTGACCAACCCTCTGGCCGCCATGGTCCAGGAGCAGCTCAGCAGCCTCCGGGGCTGCGACGCCCACTTCTCCGTCATCATCTCCGAGGAGGACGAGAAGCTCTACAAGCGCCTGGGCATCAACGTCACCTGCCAGCCCCGCTATGAGGTGAAGAAGCTGTACCACAAGTAAAAATCTGCCGGGACGGATATCCTCCGTCCCGGCAGTTGCCTGCGAAAGGAGAAGCAAATGCAAAGCATCGCGGAAATTCTGGCCCGGGAGCTGGAAAAGCCCCTGGCCCATGTGCAGAATGTCATTGACCTGCTGGATGAGGGCAACACCATCCCCTTTATCGCCCGCTACCGCAAGGAGCTCCACGGCAGCATGGACGACACGGCCCTGCGGACCCTGGAGGACCGGCTGAACTATCTGCGGAACCTGGCCCAGCGCCGGGAGGAGGTCAAAAACGCCATCGACGGCCAGGGGAAGCTCACCCAGGAGCTGTCCGCCGCCATTGACAACGCCGCCACCCTGGCGGAGGTGGAGGACCTGTACCGCCCCTATAAGCAGAAGCGCCGGACCCGGGCCACCGTGGCCCGGGAAAAGGGCCTGGAGCCGTTGGCCCAGCTGCTGCTGGCTCAGGGCCGGGACTGCCCGGATCCGGAGACCGCCGCCGCCGGATTCCTGGATCCGGAAAAGGGTGTGGAGACTCTGGCCGATGCCCTCCAGGGGGCCAACGACATCGTGGCGGAGCTGCTGTCGGACGATGCCGCCATCCGCAAGACCCTGCGGGAGCTGCTGCGCCGCCAGGGCCGGCTGCGGAGTGTGGCCGCCACGGAGGAGGACACCGTCTACCGCCTGTATTATGACTTTGACCAGCCCATCGCCAAGCTGGCCGGGCACCAGATCCTGGCCATCAACCGGGGCGAAAAGGAGGGCGTCCTCACCGTCACCGTGCTGCTGGACCGGGAGCTGGGTCTGATGACTCTGCGCCGGGCGGTGGTGCGTCCCGGGTCCCGGGCCATGGAGTTTATCAAGGCCGCCTGCGAGGACGCCTATGACCGGCTGATCTACCCCTCCCTGGAGCGGGAGGCCCGGTCCGATCTTACCGCCGCCGCCTGCGAGGGGGCCATTGCCAACTTCGGCCTGAACCTGAAGCCCCTGCTGATGCAGCCTCCGGTAAAGGGCCATGTGACCATGGGCCTGGACCCCGGCTATGCCCACGGCTGCAAGGTGGCGGTCATCGACGGCACCGGCCGGGTGCTGGACACCGCCGTGGTGTATCCCACCTTCGGTCCCCGCCAGAAGCAGGAGGCCATCGCCCGCCTGTCCCAGCTGGTACGCCGCCACGGCGTCACCCATATTGCCATCGGCAACGGCACCGCCAGCCGGGAGACGGAGCAGATGGCGGTGGAGCTGATCCGGCAGCTGGGCGGCGGCGTCAGCTATATGATGGTCAACGAGGCCGGGGCCTCCGTATACTCCGCCAGCAAGCTGGCGGCGGAGGAGTTTCCGGAGTATGACGTGAACCTCCGCAGCGCCGTGTCCATCGCCCGGCGGATGCAGGACCCCCTGGCCGAGCTGGTGAAGATCGACCCCAAGGCCATCGGCGTGGGCCAGTACCAGCACGATATGCCCCAGAAGCGGCTGGACGAGACCCTGTCCGGCGTGGTGGAGGACTGCGTCAACGCCGTGGGCGTGGACGTGAACACCGCCTCCGCCAGCCTGCTGGGCCGGGTGTCCGGCCTCAATGCCACCACTGCCAGGAATATTGTGAAATACCGGGAGGAAAACGGCGCCTTCACCGGCCGCCGCCAGCTGCTGAAGGTCCCCAAGCTGGGGCCCAAGGCGTTCCAGCAGTCGGCGGGCTTTTTGCGGGTGCCGGAGAGCAAGTCCGTGCTGGACAACACCGGCGTCCATCCGGAGAGCTATGCCGCGGCCCAGGGACTCCTGGACCTGTGCGGCTATACCCTGGCGGACGTGTCCGCCGGGAGCCTGGCGGCCCTGCCGGACAAGATCAAGGCCCTGGGGGAGGAAAGCGTTGCCCGTCAGCTGGACATCGGCGTGCCCACCCTGCGGGACGTGGCGGCCGAGCTGGTGAAGCCGGGCCGGGACGTCCGGGATGAGCTGCCTGCCCCCATTCTGCGAACGGATGTGCTGGATATTAAGGACCTGGCCCCCGGCATGGTGCTGACGGGCACCGTCCGCAACGTGGTGGATTTCGGCGTGTTCGTGGACATCGGCGTCCACCAGGACGGCCTGGTGCATATCTCCCAGGTGTGCAACAGGTTCATCCGCCACCCCTCGGAGATCGTATCCGTGGGCGACGTGGTGCGGGTGGTGGTGCTGGAGGCCGACGAGAAAAAGCACCGCATCAGCCTGTCCATGAAGCAAGTGCCCAAGGAGTGAGCAGGCGCATTCCGCAACGGGCAGGGGAGGGGCCGTGCCCCTCCCCTGGTTTGCTTCTCCCTCCACCCCGGCAGCTTAAGGATTATTTTACGGTCTGTTCAAAAACAGCGGGAAAAACGTGGTATAATGATACCATCAACAAGTCGAGGGTTATTATGGACAAGCACGTTTTCACAGCCAAACAGAAAAAGCTCATTGGCTGGGCCGCCATTGCCATTTTCCTGCTGCTGTCGGCGGTGGTGGGATGGTTCGTGGGCCGCCCGCTGGTGCGGTTTGCATCCCAGCCGGAGCAGTTCCGCCAGTGGGTGGACGGTCACGGCCTGATGGGCTGCGCCGCCTATGTGGGCATGGTGTTTTTGCAGGTGGTGGTGGCTGTGATCCCCGGAGAGCCTCTGGAGATCAGCGGCGGCTACGCCTTTGGCGCGGTGCGGGGGAGCCTGCTGTGCCTGCTGGGAGCGTTCCTGGGCAGCGTGGCGGTGTTTGCCCTGGTGCGCCGGTTTGGCCGGGAGCTGGTGGATATCTTCTTTCCCCGGGAAAAGCTGGAAAAGCTGAAATTTTTGCAGAGCTCCCCCAAGCGGGACGCTCTGTTCTGGCTGGTATTCATGGTGCCGGGCACGCCCAAGGACCTGCTGTGCTACTTCGCAGGGCTGACGGACCTGTCCTGGGGCAAGTGGCTGCTGCTGTGTACCGTGGGCCGCCTGCCGTCGGTGCTGACCTCCACCATAGGAGGCGACGCCCTGGGCGTGAAGGATTACCAGTTCGCGGTGCTGGTTTTTGCCGCCACCCTGGCGGTGTCCGCCGTGGGGCTGCTGATCTACCGGGCCCTGTGCCGCCGCCACCAGCGCAGGCAGGAGCATGTCTGAATAAAGCACCCCCGGTGCAGCGCACCGGGGGTGCTTGTCAAAAAAGGGCGGCGCCCTTTTTTGACAAAAGAGATTTCGCTCCGACCCGCGCGTCCCGCCGG
>OKSW01000490.1_pt1 | contig 15708 bp, 5 predicted proteins | sample 1606351 | NCBI WGS metagenome assembly OKSW01 (sample SAMEA3879565, study PRJEB24766) | human gut metagenome | biome: human-associated habitat; feature: feces | place: USA | collected 1985/1987 | reverse complement strand
TCTTGTCCAGAATGCGGGTCACATCGTGGATAAAGCCCATGTCCAGCATCCGGTCCGCCTCGTCCAGCACCACGGTCTGCACCTGACCCAGAGTCACGGTGCGGCGCTTCATGTGGTCGGACAGGCGGCCCGGCGTGGCCACCACGATCTGGGGCCGCCGCTTCAGGGCGTTGATCTGCTTGGCAATGGGCTGTCCGCCGTAGAGGCACACCAGGCGGACCCCCTCATGGCACACGGCGATCTGGCGCATTTCGTCGGTGATCTGCATGGCCAGCTCCCGGGTAGGGGCCAGAATCACCGCCTGCACGTCCTCACTGTCCGGGTCGATGCGCTCGATGATGGGGATGCCGAAGGCCATGGTCTTGCCGGTGCCGGTGGGGGCCTTGGCGATCACGTCCTTTCCCGCCAGCATGGGGGGGATGCACCCGGCCTGAACGGGGGTGCTGATCTCGTATCCTTTGTTCCTTATGGCGCGCATGGTGGCCTCGGACAGGTCAAAGCTGTCAAAGGGCGCGCCCTGTGTAAATTCCATAGCAGTTTCCTCTTTTTTCTATATAATCAGCCATGTTACATTATAACATACCTGTCAATATGTCCCCATACCGCTCCAGCAGCCACCAGGTGATCCGGGCCGTCAGCCCCCACAGGGGATACGGAAGCCCCTCGTATACCGGCACCTCCATGTGCCCGGCCTGCCAGGGATAGTCCGCTGCCGCGCCCACCTTGTCATAGGGAAAGTCCGCCCCGATCTCCGGCCGCAGGGGGTAGCGGTAGATCGCGGGCGGGTGAGCCCGCAGAAAGGACAGGGGCACCGTGAATGTGTCCCGCACCTCGTCGGGACTGGGGCGCAGAGGCGCCGCCGGATCCAGCTGGGCCAGCACCGGGTACATGAGCCCCTCGGACCGCAGATAAAGAAAGTCCAGGTCCCCCAGAAGCTCGATCCGCTCTGCCGGGATTCCCAGCTCCTCCCGGGTCTCCCGCAGGGCGCACTGCCGGGGCGTCTCTCCGGGCTCCATCCGTCCGCCGGGGAAGCACACCTCCCCGCTGTGGTGGTGCAGCTTCGCCGGGCGCACCTCATACAAAAGGCTCAGCCCCTCCGGCCCCTCCACCAGCGGCACCAGCACGGCAAATTCACCCCGCGCCTGCTGCAAGGACGGCCGGTGCTCTGCCAATTTCCGTCGCAGCGTCTCCTGGTCCATACAAACGCCCCCTTTCCCCCTCACTATACCACGTCCCGGGTCAAAGGAAAAGCAAAACCTAAAAAACAGCCGGAATTCACAAAAAGTTCTTGCAATCGGAAAAATCCGGGGATATAATGTGAAGGTTGAGAGATTTGCTATGCAAAAGCATAGCAAAAAATAGAATGTGCCATTCCCTCGCCCCTTCGGGGCAACCGGGAATGATGCACAAAACTTCATGCACAGAAGAGTTTGCCTGTTTTCGTGGTGCGCCGCACAGTGCATGAATTTTTATACCCAAAAGAAAGGGGTTTTTCCTTTGCAGAACGAAAAACTGAGAAACGTAGCCATTATCGCCCACGTGGACCACGGCAAGACCACCCTGGTGGACCAGATGCTCAAGCAGGGCGGCGTGTACCGCGAGAACCAGGAGACGGTGGAGCGGGTCATGGACTCCAACGATCTGGAGCGTGAGCGGGGCATCACCATCCTGGCCAAGAACACCGCCATCCAGTACGGCGACACCAAGATCAACATTGTGGACACCCCGGGCCATGCCGACTTCGGCGGCGAGGTGGAGCGCATCCTGAAGATGGTCAACGGCGTTATCCTGCTGGTGGACGCCGCCGAGGGCCCCATGCCCCAGACCCGCTTTGTGCTCAGCCGCGCCCTGGAGCTGGGTCACCGGGTCATCGTGGTGGTCAACAAGATCGACCGCCCGGACCAGCGCATTCACGAGGTCATCGACGAGGTGCTGGAGCTGCTGCTGGACCTGGACGCCACCCCGGAGCAGCTGGATTCCCCCATGCTGTTCTGCTCCGCCCGCCAGGGCATCGCCTCCTACTCCCCCGACGTGCCGGGCACGGACCTCAAGCCTCTGTTCGACACCATCCTCAGCTATATCCCCGCTCCCGAAGCGGACCTGGACCAGCCCTTCCAGATGCTGGTGTCCGCCATCGACTATAACGAGTTCGTGGGCCGCATCGCCATCGGCCGGGTGGAGCGCGGCGTCCTGAAGCAGAATCAGGAGATCGCCGTGTGCAACTATCACGACCCCGACGCCCCGGCCAAGAAGGCCAAGGCCGTGTCCATGTATGAGTTCCAGGGCCTGGGCAAGCAGCCCATCACCGAGGCCACCGCCGGCAACATCATCGCCATGTCCGGCATCGGCGACATCACCATCGGCGACACCATCTGCGCCCCCGACTGCGTGGAGCCTCTGCCCTTTGTGAAGATCTCCGCCCCCACCATGGAGATGACCTTCTCCGTCAACGACTCCCCCTTCGCCGGCCGCGAGGGCAAGTTCGTCACCTCCCGCCAGCTGCGGGACCGCCTGTTCCGGGAAACGCTGAAGGACGTGTCCCTGCGGGTCACGGAGCTTGAGGGCGCCACCGACGCCTTCAATGTGGCAGGCCGCGGCGAAATGAGCCTGTCCATCCTCATCGAGACCATGCGCCGGGAGGGCTACGAGTTCCAGGTGTCTCCCCCCCGGGTCCTGTACCGCACCATCGACGGCAAGAAGTGCGAGCCCATTGAGCGTCTGGTGGCCGACGTGCCCAGCGAATGCGTGGGCGCGGTCATCGAGAAGCTGGGCTCCCGCAAGGGCGACCTGATCGAGATGACCCCTGTGGGCAGCCGCATGAAGCTGGAGTTCCTGATCCCCGCCCGGGGCCTGTTCGGCTATCGCAACGAGTTCCTGACGGATACCCGGGGCGAGGGCATCATGGCCTCCGTGTTCGACAGCTACGCCCCCTATAAGGGCGACCTGAACCGCCGCAGCACCGGCTCCCTGGTGTCCTTCGAGACCGGCGAGTCCGTCAGCTACGGGCTGTTCAACGCCCAGGAGCGCGGCGCTTTGTTCATCGGTCCCGGCGTCAAGGTGTACGAGGGCATGATCGTGGGCGTGTCTCCCAAGCAGGAGGACATCACCGTCAACGTCTGCAAAAAGAAGCAGATGACCAATATGCGGGCCGCCGGCTCCGACGAGGCCCTGCGCCTGGTGCCTCCCCGGAAGCTGAGCCTGGAGCAGTGCCTGGAGTTCCTGGCCGACGACGAGCTGCTGGAGGTCACCCCCGAGAATCTGCGCATGCGCAAGACCATCCTCAATCACGAAAAGCGCATGAAGGCCACCCACGGCGGCAAGAAAAAGTAAATCATTGATGAAAAGAAACGGCGTCCGCCTTTGATCAAGGCGGACGCCGTTTCTTTCCTCTTTTGACAGGCAAAGGGGGGTCCCGCCACTCGGCGGGACCCCCCTTTTGTTCAGCGCTTACCTGAGCGATCAGGCTTTCTCAGCTGTTGCGCTTTTTGCGGGACACGATGACCAGCACCACAGCCAGAGCGGCAGCGCACACCAGGACGATGATCCACATGGTGGTGTTGCTCTCGTCGCCGGTCTTGACGCCGGGCTGGGTGGGCTGGTAGCCGGGATCGGCTGCGCTGCAGTCGGTGCACTTGCCATCCTTGTAGTGATGGCCGGTGGCGTCGATGACCATGGTCTCCACCTCACCGCAGCCGGTGCAGGTGCGGGTCTTTTCGCCGGGCTCGGTGCAGGTGGGCTGGGTGGTGACGATCCACTCGCCGAAGGTATGCTCATGGGCGGTGCAGACCACGTCGTTGCGGTCGCGGACGCGGATGCGGGGAGCCATGGGGGTGCCGTCGGCCAGGACGAAGGTGTTGTCATAGGAGGCCAGGCCCGTGGCGGAGATCTGGCAGCCCACGGACAGGTTCGCCACATCGTAGGAGGTGGTGATATAGCCGTCGATGAACACGCGGGCGATCTTGCCCTCGCTGTCGCGGACCAGGATGGTCTGGACCAGACCGTCGGCCATCTCATAGCCGGTGACGTAGCCGTTCAGGGTCACCAGCTGGCCCAGAACGGAGCCGTCGTTGATCTGGGTGGAGGTGACGGCTCTGGGAGTGACGGGAGTGGTCTCACCGATTTTCTCAATGGAGGAAACCTGCAGCTCGTTCTCGCCCTGATAGGTCTCCGTCACGCCGGTGACGCGGACCACGTCGCCGATCTTGAAGTCGCCGGCCACGGGGAAGCAGTTGATGCCGCCGGTCTCATCCTGAACATAGATGCAGTCGAAGAAGGCGGTGGCCTTGTCATAACCGGAGGCGTTGGAGGTCACGACACCCTCAATGGTGTACTTGTGACCGGCCTCGGTCTGGGCCTGGACCGTGGCAATGTCGGTGATCTTCACGGGGTTGATGCGGCCCAGCAGGTTCTCGCAGATCTTGTAGTTGGAGTAGTTCTTCTCGGAGCCGTTGTCACTGATGGTGGCCTGGACCTCGAAGTTGGACATGAAGGCCGCGCCGGACACGATGATCAGACCCTTGCCCTCCAGCTGCTCGCTGGCCATGGCCAGCAGACGGCTGTCGTTTTCAGCATAGGCATACTTGGGCACGTTGGCGCCGCCCAGGCCGTCCTTATCCACGTCCACGGAATAGGTGGTGGGATGGGTGTACACCACCGGAGTCACCGTAGCAGGCAGGGCAGAGGTGGGTTTGCCGTCTGCATCCACGGCATACACGGAGGCGCCGCCATAGTGGCTGAATACCTCGGTGTACAGGCGGTCATAGGGGTGAGCGGGGTCCACCTCCACGCCGTCGGTCAGGAAGCTCTGACCGTAGGTGTTGAAGTACAGACGCCACTTGTCCACGCCGTCGGCTGCGCTGCGGACATCGTCATAAGTGGCGTCGTCCGCAATACGCAGGCTGGAGCCCAGGGCCTGGAGCACCTCATTCTGGGTGGCGGCCATGTGCTTGATGGTGGGATTGTTCTGGATCACGTCATAGTTCTCGTAGTTGTCGCTCCAGCCGGCCAGGATCACGATGCCGCCGCCGGCGTTGAAGGCGGTAATGGCCGCCAGCTCCGCGGCGCTGTAGGTCCGGGGATCGGTCTGGGCGTCCGCCAGGCGGCGGGAGGGGGCGGTGAGGATCAGGGCCTTGAACTTGGGATTGGAGCAGGCGGCGATCAGATCGTCGCTGGTCTTCAGCTCCACGGTGCGGACGTTGTACTTGCCCGCCAGGTTGCCGAAGTTGCCCATGGAATCCTTGTAGTTACCGGCCACATACTCGTTGTAGTGGGAGGCGTCGATGCCGATATACACCAGGTCGTCGGCATTCAGCACGTCCAGGGTAATGTCCTTGGTGAACACATACTCCTTGCCGTCCTGCTCCAGCACCACGGTGGCGGTGACCTTATAGACCCGGGCGGTATCGAAGGAGATATCATAGCTCAGGTCCAGGGTGCCGCTGGCGGGAACGGTGCCCGCGTCGGTGGCGGAGGTCAGCACCTGGCTGCCCACGGCATAGGTGATGGACTTGATCCTGGCGTCGGTGCTCTCGCTGTTGAACAGGGTGGTGGTAACGGTCATCTTCTCGCCGGTGACGGGAGTGGAGGTGCCGCAGGTCACATCGGAGATGCCCAGTTTCAGGGTCTCGCCCACCCACACGGGAGCGGTGACCGCCAGGTCGCCGTCACCCTGGGTGACGCGGATGTAGTAGTAGCTGTAGTCGGGGTCCAGGGTCACGGACAGGTCGCCGGTGGCCAGGACAGCGGGATCATCCCAGGTATAGGCGGTCTTGCCGGAGTTGACAATGACCTCCACCTTGGAGATGGAATCGCTGGCGTCGGGGTCGTTGACGGTAACATGGATGTCCAGCTTCTCGGGGACCTCGGTGAGGCTGCTGCCCAGGAGCATGCCGTTGACGGTGTATCCGATCTCCAGGTTCTTGTCCTCAGTGGCGTACATACGCATGGCGCGCAGCGCGTCGTAGATGCCCTCCTCGGAGAAGTCGTCGGTGAGGATCACGTCGCGGGCGTCGTTGGCGTTGCCCCAGCGGCCCTTGTGGTTATCCTGGTTGTTGGTGGGAGCCAGGTGCCAGCCCTTATCCAGCGCCATGGTGTAGTACTCATAGCTGGGATAATAGCCGCCGGCGCCGATCTGGCCCTCGCCGTTGCCGGCCTCCACCATGTACATGCGGCTGTCGATGACGGGATCCCAGAAGGCGAAGTCACCGAAGGTGCCGAAGGTGTTGCCGGGGTGGTTGAACTGGCTGAGGCTGTCTGCGCCCTCCTGCTGGCTCAGCAGGGCATAGTAGGCGCGCATACCGGCATAGTCGGTCTTGTTGTTCAGGGTGGTGTTGTTGCGGGAGACGATACCGGGGGTATTGAAGGTGTTGATGTGGCCGGGACCGCCGGACCAGGTCATCTCGAAGCCGGCCAGAGCCACCAGGGAGCCGGCGTTGGCCTCGTTGAAGGCGGCCACGGCGGAACGGTAGCTGTTCCAGGTCTCCTGGCTGTAGGGGGTGGCCAGGCTCATGTCATACAGAGCGCCCTCGGGGTTGGCCGCGCCGCTCTTGTCGAAGTAGTTGGAGTGGTCGGTGAAGGCCACAAACTGCACGTTGGCGCTGTCGGGCAGGTTCTTCACATAGCTCAGAGCGGACTCCAGAGAGCCTGCGCCGTCGGAATACTGGGTGTGGCTGTGCAGCTGACCGAAGTACAGCTGATACCGGGACTCACCCACGGTGAAGAACCAGCTGAAGGAAGCGGACTTGCCGTCGGCGCGGGTGACGGTGACGGTAACATTGGTGCGGCCGTCGGTCATGTCGGCGGCGGGGGTGTAGGTGGCCTTGCCGCCGGCACAGACGGCGTTGACCTTCTCCCCGTTGACGGTCATTTCCACGGTGGGATTCTCACCGGCGTTGATGAGCTCAGCGGAGATGACAGGCCGCTTGTCGCTGCCGGTCTGGCTGCCCTTGAGCGGCGTCACGGCGCCGATGGAGGGCTCGTCCACCACGGTGACCACCAGGCTGCCGCTGTAGCTGGCGCCGGAGACATTGGTCACGCGGACGGTGAAGGTCACCTGATCGGACCCGGCCAGCATGGCGGCAGGCACATTGGCGGTGTAATTGCTGCCGTCGGCGGTGTAATCGGTGATGACACCGGCAGACCTGCCGTCCACCAGGATCTCCAGCTTCTGGACCGCCTTCGCATCGTCCACGGTAAAGGTCAGGGTGTAATCCTGGCCCCCCTTCACGGAGTCGGCGGAGGTGAACTTCACGGCGGGATCATTGACGATGCCGCCGTCCAGCTTCACGCTGTCGGCTACGCCATAGAAGAAGAAGGAGTAGATGGTGTAGTCCGTGACGTTGTACATGCTATAGGTCTTATAGCTGTCGCTATAATACTCCAGGAACTGGCTGTATCTGCCGTTGAACTTGGCGGTGCGGCTCTCCAGCTGATAGCCGCCCACGCCGCCGGAGCAGGGCTCCACGGTCCAGTCGGCGTCCTCGCTGGCGGTGAGGGAATAGAAGGCGTTGTTGCCGGTGCCGTTGGAGCACAGGTAGCCGTAGGTCTCGTTGCGGAAGCGATAGTATTCGCCGCTGCGCTCCACGGTGAACACCACGCCGCCGTTGCCGGGAATGGCCTTGCCGTTGGCCACCTGGGCGGAGACGTTGTTGACGGCGGGGCTGTCGGTGTTGTCATTCTGCCCGGCCAGGACGCCCTGGGCATTCTGGTTGAACAGCACCACCTGCGCGCCCTCCTGGGGCAGACTGCCGGCGGGCTGGTCCGTCTCGTCGCCTACCAGATAGAGCTGCTGGGCAAACAGAGCCTCGTTGCTGCCGATGGTGCCGAAGGCACTCCAGTTGTTCTTTTCGGCATACCACTCCAGATAGCTGCTGCGGCCCACGTTCTGGATATAGACGCAGTTTTCCGTGGCGGCGGGAAGGATGCTCCAGCCGGTGTGGGTCTTATCCAGGGGGGTGCTGGAGTATTTTTCGTCCATAGACAGCTTCTTGCCGTCGGCGGTGGAGAAGGTGTAGCTGCCGTCGGCGTTGACGCCCACGGTCCAGATGTCGGCCTTGGTATAACCGGAGAGCTTGCCATTGGCCAGGGTCACGTCGGTGCCCTTGTTATAGAAGCCGGTGTACTCCGTGGACAGGGCCTTGCCGTTGGCGGGGTTGAATACCACCACCTGGTCGCCGTCGGATACGGAGGTAACGATGCCGCTTTTCTGGATTTTGAAGAATGCCTGGGCAAACAGAGCTTCATTGCTGCCGATGGTGGCGAAGGCACTCCAGTTGTTCTTCTCGGCGTACCACTCCAGATAGCTGCTGCGGCCCACGTTCTTGATGTAGTAGCAGCCCTCGGTGGCAGCCTGCTCCAGTGTCCAGGCGGTGTGGGCCTTGTCCAGGGGAGTGCTGGAGTATTTTTCGTCCATGGACAGCTTCTTGCCGTCGGCGGTGGAGAAGGTATAGCTGCCATCGTCGTTGACGCCCACGGTCCAGATGTCCGCCTCGGTGAAGCCCGCCAGCTTGCCGCCGGTGAGGGTCACGTCGGTGCCCTTGTTATAGAAGCCGGTGTACTCCGTGGACAGGGCCTTCAGGTTGGCGGGGTTGTAGATGACCACCTGGTCGCCGTTCTTCAGGGGAGCGGTGGGATCTTCGGGCTGATCGGGCTGGTCAGGCTTCTGGGTGTCTGCCACCAGATAAAGCTGCTGGGCAAACAGAGCCTCGTTGCTGCCGATGGTTCCGTAGGAGCTCCAATTGTTCTTCTCGGCGAACCACTCCAGATAGCTGCCGCGGCCCACGTTCTTGATGTAAAAGCAGTCCGCCGTGGCGGCGGCGCTGAGCTCCCAATCCACATTGGCCTTGTCCAGGGGAGTGCTGCTGTAGCTGGTGTCCATGGACAGCTTCTTGCCGTCGGCGGTGGAGAAGGTATAGGCGCCGCTCTCGGTGCGGTTCACGGTCCACAGCTCTGCATCCGTGTAGCCGGTGAGCTTGCCTCCGGTCAGCTCCACATCCACGCCTGTGTTATAGAAGCCGTTGTACACGGAGGACAGAGCCTTCTTGTTGGCGGGGTTGAATACCACCACCTTGTCGCCGTTCTGCAGGGTGGTCAGATCGGTGACGATGCCGCTTTCCCGGGCGGGAACGGTGCTGAGCTTATACAGGGCCACGGGCTGCTGATTCTCGCTCTTATAATAGCGGAACCGGGTGCCGTTGGTGGCGGCTGCGTTATACTGCAGCGTGGTGTTGTTGCTGGCGATCTTCACATTACCATCAGCGAAGGTGATGGTGTTGAGCTCCGGAGTGGAGCCGGTGATGATCTTGTTCTTGCCGGACTTGCCGGAAATGTACTTTCCGCTGGCGGACTGCACGGACCAGCCGCCGGTCATGGGCGCGATGGTGAACGCGTACTTGGCGTAATCACCAACGATCTTGCCGTCGGTGATGGTCACGTCCACCTTGTTGCCCTCCTTGTCCAGGGCGGACAGGGAGCCGTCCATGATCAGACTGCCCTTTTCATAGACGATCAGGTATTGACCGGACCAGTCCTCCTGTGCCTCGGTGACCTTTTCCCAGGTCCCGGACGCAGGCTCTGCCGCGAATACCGACACCGGCAGCAGGGAAACCAGCATGACCAGTGACAGCAGCGCAGACAAAAGTCTGGTGCGAACAGGTGTTTTCATCAGGCTATTACCTCCTTTAATTTCCCCCGGAGCTTCCCGCCCCACAGGTATTTTCATTGTAACATACGCTTCTATCAGTTTCCAGCTTTATTTGCAGATTTGACACAAATTTTGCTAATATGTGCACAAGGCATGGATGATTGCACAAAGCCCTGCTTGACAAGGGGGGCGCAACTTGCTATGCTGGTGTCACCAATTGCCGAAAGGACCGGTATATATGAAGAAAAAAACGAAGGGGCCCGGCCCTGCCGCCTGGCTGCGGGAGAATAAATGGACGTGCATCGTGCTGGCGGCGGCGCTGGCGGTGCTGCTGGCGGCGCGGCTGCTGGCGGCTCCCGTGCCGGTGCAGTCCGACGAGCCAGAGAACCGCGCGGATTACGAAAGCGCCTCCGTGGACCAGATCCTCTCCGATTCCACGGAGAAGGACCCTGCCTCCGACAACGGTTATCGCGGCGAGCAGCTGCTGCTGGTCACCGTCCGCTCCGGCGACTATAAGGGCCAGCAGATGCAGGTATATAACTATGTGGGGCCCCTGTATGGCGGGCCGCTGAAGGTCGGGGACCGGGCCACCGTCCTGATCTCCACCTATTCCGACGGCACCGTCAATGCCACGGTGTATGAATTCGACCGTCTGCTGCCCCTTTGCATCGTGCTGGTGCTGTTCATCGCGGCGGCGGTGGCCGTGGGCGGCCGGACGGGGGTCAAATCCCTGGTGGCCCTGGCGGTGACGCTGGTGTGCCTGTTCGGCGTGCTGCTGCCGTCCCTGATGAAGGGGGCCAACACGCTGCTGATGACGTTTATCGTCTGTGCCTATGTGGCGGTGGTAAGCCTGACCATCGTAGGCGGTGTCCGGAAAAAGACCGTGTGCGCCATGCTGGGCGCAGTGGCGGGCACCGCCCTGGCCCTGCTGTTCGGCCTGCTGGCCCAGGGACTGACCCGCATCGACGGCCTGCGCATCGACGACGTGGAGCCCCTGCTGCAGCTGCGGCAGACCGGTACGCCCATCGGTCTGCGGGGCCTGCTGGTGGGCGGCATCGTCATCAGCGCCCTGGGCGCGGTGATGGACGTGACCATGGGCATCGCCTCCTCCCTGTCGGAGGTCCACGCCGCCAATCCGGAGCTGTCCCGGAGGGAGCTGTTCCGCTCCGGCATGAACATCGGCCGGGACATGGTGGGCACCATGACCAACACCCTGATCCTGGCGTTTCTGGGCAGCGGCTTTACCCTGATCCTGTACCTGTATTCTCTGGGACTGTCCCCCCGGCAGCTGCTGAGCTCGGCCTATGTATCCCTGGAGGTGGTCAGCGGCGTAGCCAGCAGCGTGGGCGTGATCCTGTCCATCCCGCTGACGGCGCTGATTACGGCAGAGGTCTTTACCCGGGAGAAGAAATCCGGAAAGAGCGCATAAGCATAGAAGGGTTCCCGCCCCCGACAGGCGGCGGACGGACAAAATTTAAGTTAAATTACAGCTTCGGGGCGTATACTTACCGTATACGCCCCGGGATGCGTTGGGGGAAAACGAAGGGAGGTGCCCGGTGAAGGCGCTGGTAAAGGAATTGCTGCACCTGACGGAGGTGCGGCAGCTGACAGAGGATGTACGCGGCGGCGTTTCGCCGGTGCTGGTCACCGGCGTGGGACCGGTCCACCGGGCCCAGGTGGAGGCGGCCCTGCACCGGGACAGCGGACGGCCCCTGTGGGTGCTGTGTGCCGACGAACGGGAGGCCCGGCGCCAGGCCGGTGACCTGGCCGTGCTCACCGGGGAGACGCCCCTGGTGCTCCCGGCCCGGGAGCTTCAGTGGCGGCCTATGGAGTCCAGCCGCCAGTGGGAAAACCAGCGGCTGGCGGCCCTGTACCGCCTGGCGGACAGCCCCGTGGTGGTCACTACCCCGGACGCGCTGGTGCAGCGGTGCATCCCGCCCCGGGTGCTGGAGCGGACGGCACTGACCCTGGCCGTGGGCCAGCAGTGGGACCTGAACGCCCTGACCCGGCGGCTGGCCGGAGCCGGATATACCCGCTGCGACCAGGTGGAGGGCCCGGGACAGTTCGCCCTGCGGGGCGGCATCCTGGACGTGTTCTCCCCGGGCATGGAGCAGCCGGTGCGCTGCGAATTTTTCGACGACGAGATCGACTCCCTGGGCATATTTGACGCCGCCACCCAGCGCCGGGTGGAAAACCGCCGGGAGGCACTGCTGCTTCCGGCGGCGGAGGTATTGCCCGGCTGGGAGGAGCATACGGCGGAGGACGCCGCCGCCCGGCTGGAGGCCGCGGTAAAGCGCCTTGCCCGGAGGCAGGGCACCCAGGCCCTGCGGGACCTGCTGACCGCCGATGCCGCCCTGCTGCGCCAGGGGGTCACCCCCAACGGCGCGGACCGCTGCATGGCGGCGGTGTACCCGGAAAAGACCACCGCCCTGGACTATCTGCCCGCGGATGCTCTGATCTGCGTGGAGGACAGCGGCCGCACAGCGGAGGCCCTGCGGGGCTGGCTGTGGCAGCTGAAGGAGGACGTGTCCGCCGGAATGGAGGCGGGCTTTCTGGCCGGTGAGCTGGCGGATTTTGCCGCCTCGGAGCCGGAGCTGGCCCTGGGGCTGGAAAAGCATCCGGTGGTGCAGCTGGACGGTCTCACCACCGGGCGGCAGCTGCTGCAGCCCCGGGACCTTCTCCAGCTGACGGCCAAGCAGCTGTCCAGCTACGGCGGCTCCCTGGAGCTGGCCTGCACGGACCTGACCCACTATCTCACGTCGGGTTACCGGGTGATGGTGCTGTGCGGCGGCGAGGTCCGGGCCCGGAACCTGCGCCGGATGCTGGCGGACCGGAAAATCCCCGCCGCCGTGGACCTGTCCGGGGAAAAGTCCCCGGAAAAGGGCACGGTGCTCATTGCCGTGGGAGCCCTGTCCGCCGGGTGCGAATATCCGGAGGGGCGGCTGGCGGTGCTGACGGAGGGGCAGCTGACCACGCCCCTGTCCGGCCGGGCCAAAAAGCCCCGGCCCAGGCGGGACAGCAATCAGCAGAAGCTCCAGTCCTACACGGACCTGACCCCCGGGGACCTGGTGGTCCACGCCCATCACGGCATCGGCCGGTTCGTGGCCATGCTGCGCATGCCGGTGGACGGGGTGGAAAAGGACTATATCAAGATCGCCTACGCCGGGCAGGACGTGCTGTACGTTCCGGCCACGTCTCTGGACCTGGTCAGCAAGTACATCGGCCCCGGCGAGGACAACGAGCGCACCAAACTCAATAAGCTGGGGGGCACCGAGTGGGCCAAGACCACCCGCAAGGCCAAGGCCGCCGCCAAGGACCTGGCCGAGGGCCTGATCCGGCTGTATGCCCAGCGCCAGCGGCTGGCAGGCCATGCCTTCTCGCCGGACAGCCCCTGGCAGCAGGAGTTTGAGGATGCCTTCCCCTACACGGAGACCGACGACCAGCTCCAGGCCATCCGGGACATCAAGGCCGATATGGAGCAGCCCCGGCCCATGGACCGGCTGCTGTGCGGCGACGTGGGCTACGGCAAGACCGAGGTGGCCCTGCGGGCGGTGATGAAGTGCATTCTGGACGGCAAGCAGGCCGCCATTCTGGTGCCTACTACCGTCCTGGCCCAGCAGCACTATGCCACGGCGGTGAACCGGTTCCGGTCCTTCCCGGTGAACATCGAGGTGCTCTCCCGGTTCCGGACCCCTGCCCAGGTGCGGGACATTCTGGCCCGGACCCAGGCGGGAAAGGTGGACCTGCTGATCGGCACCCACAAGCTTCTGCAGAAGGACCTGCAATTTCACGACCTGGGGCTGCTGGTCATCGACGAGGAGCAGCGCTTCGGCGTTACCCACAAGGAAAAGCTCCGGGAGCGGGCCCGGCAGGTGGACACCCTGACCCTGTCCGCCACCCCCATTCCCCGGACCCTGAATATGGCCCTGTCCGGCATCCGGGACATGAGCACCATCGAGGAGCCGCCCCACGACCGCCAGCCGGTGCAGACCTATGTGATGGAGCACGAGTGGCCCGTCATTGCCGAGGCCATCCGCCGGGAGCTGAGCCGGGGCGGCCAGGTATATTACCTGCACAACCGGGTGGAGAACATCGAGTCCACCGCCGGACGCCTGCGGCAGTGGCTGGGGGAGGATGCGGCCATCGGCATTGCCCACGGCAAAATGGCCGAGCGGGAGCTGAGCTCCGTCATGCAGCAGATGGCCGACGGCGAGATCCAGGTGCTGGTGTGCACCACCATCATCGAGACCGGCATCGATATCCCCAACGTCAACACCCTGATCATCGAGGACGCGGACCGGCTGGGCCTGTCCCAGCTGCACCAGATCCGGGGCCGCATCGGCCGCAGCGCCCGCCGGGCATATGCCTATCTGACCTACCGCCCCGGGAAGGTGCTGACGGAAGTGGCCGGCAAGCGCCTGTCCGCCATCCGGGAGTATGTGGCCTTCGGCTCCGGCTTCCGCATTGCCATGCGGGATCTGGAGATCCGCGGGGCGGGGAACCTGCTGGGGCCGGAGCAGTCCGGCTATCTCATGAGTGTGGGCTACGACATGTATCTGCGGCTGCTGAACGACGCGGTGCTGGAGCAGCAGGGGAGGGGAAAGGACATCCGCCCCGACTGCTCGGCGGACCTGGCCACCTCCGCCCACATTCCGGAGCGGTATGTGCCCTCCGCCCACCAGCGCATGGACCTGTACCGCCGCATGGCGGCCATCCGCACCACGGAGGAGGCGTCGGACCTGGTGGACGAGCTGACGGACCGCTACGGCGACCCGCCCAAGCCGGTGATGGCCCTGCTGGACGTGGCCCTGCTGCGGGCTGCCGCCGCCGAGGTGTTCATCACCGATATCACCCAGAGGGCCGGTGTGGTGGCCTTCACCTTTGACAGCCGCGTGGACGTACCCAGCCTGATGGCCGTGTGCTCCATGCCCGGCTACCGCAATCGCCTGCGTCTGTCCGCCGGGGAGCCTCCCCGGCTCCGGCTGCACCTGGCCCCCGGGGAGGACGCCCTCTCCGCTGCCGGGAAGCTGACGGAGGAGCTGCGGCTGAAAAAAGAAGAGCTGGGCAAAGCTGCCCGGGAAGGAGATAACTTATGAAAAAAGCATGGATCCGTCTGGCCGCCTCGGTGGTCCTGGCCGCACTGCTGGTGGTGGGCATTTCCGCCAGCGGTATCCTTACCAACGGCCACCGCACCGACGGCCTGTTCTATCAGGCCAGCGGCATCCGGCCCGACGCCGAGCTGCTGACCGTCAACGGAGAGACCATTGACGCCGAGGAGTATCTGTATTGGCTGGCCTATGACTGCGAGTATCTGGCGTACAACGTTCAGGACCTTGACTTTGACGCGGAGCTGTCCGAGGGGATGACCTACGGGGCCTATGCCAAGCAGGACGCCCTGGAGACCGTGAAGCTGTACGCCGTGGTCCGCCAGTGGGCCAAGCGGGGGAATGTGACCCTGTCCGACGCCGACCGGGAGGCCCTGGAAAACCAGCGCCAGCAGTATATCACCTATTACGGCAGCCAGGAGGCCTACAGCAAGCAGATCCAGGGCATGGGCGTGTCGGAGGCCATGTTCGACGCCATCAGCCGGGGCTATTACCTGTATGCCGGGGTGCGTCAGGCGTTCTGTACCCCCGGCAGCGCTCTGTACCCTGCCCAGGAGGACATTGACGCCCTGGCCCGGCAGGAGGGCTATGCCACCAGTCTGCTGCTGTACTGGCCCCTGGACGGCCAGGATGACGACAACACCCGCCTGGCGGCCGAGAGCTTTGCCCAGCAGCTGCGGGACGCCCAGGACGTTACCGCCGCATATCTGGACCTGGCGAGCCAGCTGGGCATGGAGGACGTGACGGAGGCCGGCGTCACCGCCTCCGCCGGGGACATGGGCGAGACCCTGGCCGCCGCCGTGTCGGCGCTGGAGCCCGGCCAGGTCAGCGATGTCATCGACACCGGCAGCGCCCTGTATGTGGCCGTGGGCAAGGAGCTGGACCAGTCCGCCGTGGTCAATGCCCTGTTCGAAACGCAAATCAAGGCTGCCGTGGCCGACGCAAAGGTGGAATACAACACCC
>OKSW01000469.1_pt1 | contig 16023 bp, 10 predicted proteins | sample 1606351 | NCBI WGS metagenome assembly OKSW01 (sample SAMEA3879565, study PRJEB24766) | human gut metagenome | biome: human-associated habitat; feature: feces | place: USA | collected 1985/1987 | reverse complement strand
GTGCAACTGCCCCTCCCCCGCCATATCTCCGAACAGAAAGTCATCGAATCCATCGACTTCCGCAAGGATGTGGACGGTTTCCATCCCATCAACGTGGGAAGAATGGCCATCGGGCTTCCTTGTTACATCTCAGCCACCCCGAAAGGCATCCTGGAACTGCTCCGGCGTTACCATGTCGAGACGAGCGGCAAGAAATGTGTCATCCTGGGCCGCAGCAACATCGTAGGCAAACCTATGGCACAGCTCATGATGCAAAAGCAGTATGGCGATGCCACGGTGATAGTATGCCACAGCCGGAGCCGCGACTTGAAGAAAGAATGCCGCGAGGCGGACATTATCATAGCCGCTATCGGCCAGCCCGATTTCGTCACGGCCGACATGGTGAAAGAGGGAGCCACGGTCATCGACGTGGGCACGACACGCGTCCCCGACGCTACGAAGAAAAACGGATTCCGCCTCAATGGCGATGTGAAATTCGACGAGGTAGCTCCCAAATGTGCTTACATCACCCCCGTACCCGGCGGAGTCGGCCCGATGACCATCTGCATGCTGATGAAAAATACACTGTCAGCGGGCAAAAAGGAATTCTATCGTTAATAGGGTATTGAACAGACATAAGGTGTACCGCCTGCTTGACGGTACACCTTATTATATATAAGCCTTCGCGGACTTCAAGGCTGTGGCTCAAAAAAGTTTTAGTAAAAATCCGACGAAACATTTGCAGTTTCAAATAAAATGCGTACCTTTGCATCGCTTTAAGAAAGGAACATGATACTTTTCATACAAGCACACCAAAATGGTGACTATAGTTCAGTCGGTTAGAGCGTCAGATTGTGGTTCTGAATGTCGTGGGTTCGAATCCCACTAGTCACCCAAAGAAAAAGGATTTCCCGAAGGGAAATCCTTTTTTAATGCCTTTATATCGTACTCCCCGATATAAAAGAACAGACAGATGCTCCCTTGCGAAAACATCCGTCTATTACGAATCCGAGAAATCAGATGAGGGCTGCCTCAAAAAATATATTGGACACGTAATTGCCCTAAGAATAGGTTTTTCTTGTAAAATTCATTGCAATGTTCTCCTACAAGGACATAACTTCCGTTCAGTTTTACGGCCAAATATTCATTCAAATAGAAATTGGCTCCCAACGAAACGTCGCTTTCCCGCCCGCCCATGATGCCGGCCCTGCCATCGTTCAAGTTCGTATAATTGAAACGTGCCGTGAGTTCTATTGCCTGTTTACTGCCCGGCCTGCCGGGAATACCGTACAGGTCGTCATACGCAAACCCTCTTCCCCGAACCAGAAAGCCTGCCTGCACATATCCTCCCTGCGGACGATAAGCCTCCCTTTCCGTACGATTGAGACGGTTCAGAAAGTATTCTCCCTGTACCATGAAACGCGGAGCGGTATAAAGTATCTCAAAAACGCCTTTGAGTTCTGTCCCTAAACGGTCCACGGTGGCTTCCATCAATGGAAACGGGAACATGGATGTCACGCCATCATTCGATACAGTTTTTGTCGGCGGTTCCACTGTATTCACCGGTTTGGTACGGAAAGAAAAAGCACCGCCCACATGCAACAGATTCCCTTTCCACCGCTTGCGCCAAACGCCCCGCGAAGTGGACACCAAAGCGTTAACCTGTCCGTCACCGATTTTATTGATGTCATTATGCGTATACAATCCCGTAGCCCAATATCCAAATGGCAGACTGGAATGATAAGTCAACCCGAGCTTGCGTCCGTCCGTAAAAGCCAATACGGATCCGGCCGACTGATGAAAGCGCATGTCTGCCGTACTGATGAGCATATCCATGGAATAAGGTTCATAAGCATTTCCTAACGAAAGGACACCATGTTTAAAGTGACAGTTCAACAACAAATCCTTGATGGCTACTTTGTTTCCTCCCAAACCAATGTCGGCTTTCATTTCATATTGCCTGTAAGTAGCTTTGAAGCCCACACGGAAATCTTCCAAGCGATAATACCCCTGCACATTTTCCTTGCCATAACCGGACACAGCGGCATCCAGCAATGCCCTCGAACGGAACTCCACGGTCAGAGGTTCGTCCGCCTGTACCGTCATAAAGCAACTTCCCATGCCCAACCACACGCATGCCATCCATTTTCTCATACGCACCGGTTCAGTATGTTCATGAATTGCGGAAGTACCTCTTCCACAGGTATTGCCCAACCATAATCCGCCACATTGAAGATAGGAGCCGTACGGTCCGGGTTGACGGCTATCACGCAACGCGCTCCGGTGATGGCCGCCGTATGCTGTATCTGTCCGCTGATACCGATGGCGATATACAAATCCGGAGCTATCGTATGCCCGGTCTGCCCCACTTGCACGGAAGCGTCCACCAACCCGGCTTCCACTGCCGCACGAGACCCGGCCACCGTCGCACCGATACGTTCGGCCCACTCCCGGATTTCATCGGCACATCTCCGTGTTTTCACGCCTCGTCCTATACCTATTATAATAGAACTGTCGTTCAGCGAAGTTCCGCCCACTTCTTCCGCCACGGTCTCCAACACGCGAACACGGCTGTCGGCTCTTCCTGCCTCATAAGCATGATAGACGATTTCCCTCCTCCTCGAAGTATCCTTCTGCCGGGCTTTCATCACCCCGGGACGTACGGAAGCCATTTGCGGCCTACAAACGGGGTTGACAATCGTAGCCATCAGATTCCCTCCGAAAGCCGGGCGTATTTGGCGTAACAGTCCGCTGTCCGTATCCATTTCCAACTCCGTACAATCTGCCGTCAATCCGGTATGCAGTACAGCAGCCAATCGTGCGGACAAACCACGACCGCATGGCGTAGCCCCGATAAGCAGGACCGAAGGATGCTGTTTGCGCACCAAGCCGGCCAACACCTCCGTATAGTTTTCCTCCACAAAATCCGATAGAAGCGGAGACTCCACCACGTGCACGCGGTCTGCACCGGCGGCTATCAACTCATCTGCCCATGCAGCCACCTCACCGCCTATCAGTACAGCCTCAACCGGTTGGGGACGGCAAGCCGCAAGTGCCACAGCCTTTCCCAAAAGTTCCCGGCTTACCGGTGCCAAAGCTCCGTCCATGACTTCCGCCCACACCCAAATGCCATTGGAATCATCCACAGGCTGTTCCTGCCTTTCATCTTGACGCTGCATCACCCAAGCTCCAACCGGACAAGCCTGCACACAAGCGCCACATAACCGGCAATTCTCTTCATCCACCTCCGGAAAGTCGCCCATACGGATAGCCCCATAGGCACAACTTTCGGCACATATTCCGCAGGATACACATTGCCCGGCCTGTAATTGAAGTATAAAATCCTTATCTTTATTCATTTTCATCTTGCTTTTTAAAAATTAATTCCGCGTCTCATGCTTTCACGGACGACTGCAAAAAACTTTTCCCCGTCGGGAAGCCATTCCACGTCTTTCTTCCGTTGAGGCACCATAGTAGACACTACTTGAGTAGGAGATGCCTGCAATCCGACCTGCGAAGGTTCCAGTCCCAAGTCGCATTCATCCCAATGAAGGATGGCCTGCCGCTGAGCCCACCGCCAACCGGCCAGTGTGGGACAATCCAGTTCCCCCGTCTCCCGACCAACCGTCACGACACAAGGCAAATCCACCTCCATACGTTGGAGTAAACGACCGGCCTTCTTCCTCACACATATACAAGTATCCGATATGTCCGAAACCTCCATCAAATGCGTCACTTGGGGAATGTCCAACTGTCCGGCTACCTCAGGCCCCACTTGTGCCGTATCGCCATCCACCGCCATTTTCCCGAAAAGCAACAAGTCGTATTCACCCAACTTGCGCACGGCTGCCGCCAGTACCAGGCTCGTACACCACGTATCGCTTCCGGCAAATGCCTTGGAGGACAACAAAACCGCCTTATCCGCCCCTCTTTGCAAAGCCTCACGGAGCACTTCTTCCGCCGAAGCGGGTCCCATGCTTACCGCCACTATCTCAGCCCCCGTCTGCCTTTTCAATTTTACTGCAAGGCATACAAGTCATCAGGATTTGTCCGGGTCATGGCCGACGAACGCTTCAGCGTCCGGGTTACAGGATCCATCTCTACCTTTGTAGACAAAGGCACTTGCTTTAAGAATACAATATACCGCTTCATATCTTTCGCTTTTTTATCTTCCATATATCCGAACCCTATCCACCTTTTTTATTGGAACGGGCATCCGCACACCTTTTTTGAAACTCAACCGAAAACGAGTCCACTGCCCCGAAACGGTCCGGTGCAAACCCGGCCGGATCCACAAACGGCTCTTCCCGCAAAATCAATTCTGCGGCCAAGCGTCCCATACCTCCACCGGCAGCCACGCCTCCTCCACAGCATCCGGCTACGGCATACAACCCTTCGTATGGACGCACCTGCCCGATAATGAATTTGGCATCCGGCACGTAACATGAAGGCCCGGCCACATAATGCGCGACACCCAGCGTTTCTATGTCCGGAAGATAACGCTGTAGCAACGGGGCACACTCGTCGAGCACTTTCCATTCGGCTGCCTTATTGAAATCGAAATCCTCCAACTTATCCGTCAATGTGTCGGGATTGAAGGCTTGACATTCACTTTCGCGCAAACCGATAATCAACGCCCCCACATCCGAACGGGTGAAAGCGCGGGCATCGGGAATCACCGTAAAAGGATGGTTTGCCGGAAAACGCCCGGGGTTTGTTCCCGTAATCCAAAAATGACTCCGTACCGGAGTAAAAGGAAGCCCTACCCCTAAAGGACGCATCAACAGGTTGGCCCACGAACCTGCGGCATTCACGACAACCGATGCCGGTACTTTTTCCCCGTCTGCCAACTCCACTCCTGTCGCCTTGTCTCCAACAGCCACAATGGCTTTTACTTTCGTATTCGGACGCAATTCCGCCCCGAGACTTCGTGCAGCACGTGCATAACCGGAACATAACAAAGCACAATCTATAAACGCATCCGTAGGCATGTAAAGCGCCTCTTCTACCGCCGAGACCTCCATCCAAGGAAGAAGTTCTTTCAAACGCCTCCGGTCGATACGTTCATTCGGTATTCCGAAACGTACGGCCGCTTCTTCCAATGCTTCGAGTTCTTTCAGCGATGCGTCGGACGAAGAGATGGTCACACTGCCGCACTGCTGCAGTTCGAGCGATTCCCCCAAAAGGCGCTCTATTTCATCGATGCAATCATACGTTTCCTGCACCATTTCCATCAAAGCCGGTTTGGTACGCGCCCGTGTCAACAGGCAGGCTGCACGGGACGAAGCCTGCGACGCTATCTCGTTGGCATCCAACAACAACACCTTCCCCGCCTTACGTTTGGCCAACTGGTAAGCCGTGGCGCATCCCAACAAACCGCCACCGATAATTATCACATCATAATCCTGTTTCATCGTCAAATTACATTATATTGAGGATTCATATACAAAGTCGTACGCTCCGTCTGTTCTTTTCTACGCCCTTGAGCGGAATACCGTTTATAAATCAATACGGCAGCCACTGTGAACAATACCGCACAAACCGCGCCGACCGCGCATGCCATGTGGTTGTAAAGCGCAAACCACTCCATGTCGAAATTCAGAAACTCCTTGGTGGAAAGCAGAGTCACCGTACCCATGTAGCCGATGAAGTCGATAATGGCGATGAAGAAACCTACATTTCCCCTGATACGGAAACAAGCGATGAAGCGATCGAAGAAAATCGTCTGGAAAGTCAGATAGGCAATGTAGAGGCACAGGCTCTGCACAAACAACCACACTACTGGCTGCCAATCCAATGCCTCATAATTCAGCGACACGTATGTCATGACCAAACAACCGGCAATGACCAGTCCCATCAAGCACATCAAAGCCCGAATATTGCTGCGGAAGAAGACGAAAGCGGCAAAAATCCCGAGGATGACCAACGTAACAATCGTATCCACCTGGGCGAAAAGCCAAGAAGACTGATTGCTCATATCCAGGATATTGACCAGAAAATCTTCCTTGATATCGCGCAGCACTAGCAACATGAAGTTGCCCACGAACAACAAGGTAAGAATCGGAGCGTAACCTCGGAACAAGCGTTTACGTCCGTTTCCGTCCAATGTCACACGTTCGTTACGCAGTGCAATATCTTCTTCCGTAGGCTGTGGCAGACGCTTCAACATATACCCCATAAAAACGAGAAGAGGCAAAGCAAAAGCCCCAATCACGGCAGGCATCCAGAACTGTCCCACGTGCATCTCGTTCATGGCAAACAAGCCGAAACTCTTGGCCACACCGGAACTGAACACCATGCTTACCCCCAACAGACTGGCCAACATGTCCGTCACCTTGCGTCCCTCGATAAAGCTGAATATCACGCCCCACATGCAACCGAGCGACAAGCCGTTCAAAAACATGGCCGCCACATTGAACGGAGGAGCCAACAGGCCGAAGCCGACCAAAGCAGCCTCGGCTGCTACCGCCGAACAGACGAAAAACTTGAAACGACGCTCCTTCTTCAACTCCGAAATCAACTTGATGCCAAAGAACTTGGCTATCACATAACCTAAAATCTGAATCGTCGTCACCGCCACCTTGTAGTCCGTGCCGAAGAAATCAAGCCCCTCGAACGAAGCCGCCGTATAAGGTTTGCGTAAGGCATACACCAAAGAGTAGGAAAGCAAGGCTGCACCGCCCGCCCACAGGATGAGCAACGCATCCGAGAATCTTTTGTTCTTTACGATTTGTTCCATAACCATAGTTTTGTTTTCGGCTGCAAAACTATCCCAAACCGCCATCTGAAAAAATTAATTCATTATATATCATACGTCCGTCCAAACCCGTATTTATTATGTAACATTCATCTCACGGTAATGAAGCACGAAAGCAACAGGTTTGTAACATGGAAAACGTACCTTTGCCCCAAAGAACATACGTATGGACAAATTGGTATCACTCTACGAACGAATGAAGAAACTGCGCGAAGCCGGTGTACGGATGAAGGACATCTCCGAGGAGACGGGCATCGCGTCCAGCGTACTCTCCTCGCTCTATTCTTCCGTGCTCCCCACATACATCAATCTGCTCTCCGGAGGATGCGGTACGGAAAGTGCGTTAGACCAAGGGCTGCAACAAGTCAACAACGTGTCGAAACGCAAACTGCAAGGTTGCCTCGACGAATTGTACGACAAAGTGAGCCACATCGAGCCACGTTTCGTTTCCAACAAAAACGGCGGACGACCTTTCCTGGACGACATCGAGAAAGAAGCCATCAAATACCTGCCCAATGCCGGCATCTATACCGGGCTTTACCAGTCTTACAGTTCTTCATCCTACTCCGACGGACTGAAAGTGGAGCCTTATATGATATCCTCTATCGTAGATGGCGACACCATGCCCAAAGTCTATTGCCAGAACCTGTCGGGTGACTACTATATCGGCGTGGGGCTGTTCTCGCCGTTTCAAATCGGTTATCTGATGTTCAACGAACAAAAACGCCTGCAACTTGCCCTGAAGGTGGTCTACCTGCAACTGCCCATCATCGAGTATCCCCAAATCATGAAAGGAATCTATCTGACACACGACTATAACCGCAATCCGATCGCCCGGCGTATCCTCTTTGTCCGGCAAGGCGACGAAATCCCACTGGAAGAGTTTGCCGACTTATGCACAGAAGTAATCCCCAAAGCACAACTGACCGGAGAACTGTTGGAATACTATAATTACACTTGCTGCAACGAGGACATCATACGGAGCATGATGCTGATATCGCCGGACAAGGATACCAAAGAACTCCAACGCGAGAAGCAACTCCTGAAAATCCTCAGTACACAAGAGACTCCCTGAAGATACGGCACCCACCATGCGAAAGGCCGCAGAAGGACATCTCCTTCTGCGGCCTTTCGTATAAAACCTTACTTTCATTCTTCCGTCAGACGAATCGCAAAGCCGCCTCCGCGAGCCATATCCAACGTCAGTATCGTATTCCGGTCCACATTCATCGTCTCGCAGGCATACGTTGTCGGATGGTCGCCCGACTCCGGTTTATCCTTGAAAACCACAGCGCGATAGGTCTTCCCGCGTTTCAGGAAACCGAAGTCCACCGTCACACTACGCGGTGTCCAGTTCGTCATGCCGCCCACGTACCAATCCTTACCGGTTTGTTTGGCCATCACGATGTACTCGCCCAAACGGGCATCGAGCGGAAGGGTCTTGTCCCACACCGAAGGAACTTTCGACAGGTAATCCAAGATGTCGGGATATTTGTCATATTCCGAAGGCGCGTCGCACAGGTAACCGATCCAATGGTCGAATATGACGTACATGGACAAGACATGCGAACGCGTCCCCATGTTCATCGGAGGGATGCTGTCCCGGTCACGCGGTTGGAACTCTTCGGGTGTCACGTTGCGCATGCCGCCCGGCGTGTAATCTTCCGGTCCGGCCAATGAACGGATGAAGGGGAAACGCGTGTGGTATTCGGGCGTGATGGTCTTTTCCCAGAAATTGCATTCGGCTCCTCTCACAGCCTCATAATTCATCACGTTGGGGTAAGTACGGTTCAAGCCCACCGGTACGGGACACCCGTGGAAGATGGCCACCATCCGGTACTGCGCCAACCGTTCGGCAAATTCGCGACCCCAGCGCATGGCAATCTGGTCGTTGCGTTCGAAGAAATCAATTTTGGCACCCGCCACCCCGCACTCGTGCATCTGCTTGATCCAATCGTCCGGATTCTCCAACGGGCAACTGGCCCAAGTCCAAACCAATATCTTCACGTTCTTCCCCCGGGCATAGTCGCACAATTCCTTGATGTACTCCATTTTCCATCCGGCATCGAGCGTCATGTATTCTATGCCGTTCTCCGAAGCCCAGTCCACATAGTATTTATAAAGTTGCAACGAAAGATGTTTGTTCCCCACCGGGAAGTCCACGCCTTCCACCACGGCTTTATGCCACCATTCCCAAGCACTCTTTCCGGGTTGTATCCACGAGGTATCCTCAATCTTGCAAGGTTCGGCCAACATGTAGACCAACTCATTGTTCAACAACGTCTTGTCATCGTCGGACACGATCATGACGCGCCATGGGAACGTGCGGTTGCCTCCCGTCCTTGCTATGTAATCCTCACGTGAAATCACCAAATGGTTGGAATACCAACGGTAAGGGTTCGACGGGTCTCCGTCCATCACTTCCTTGGGATAGCCCGCCCACTTTCCGCGCATGGCATTCTGCCCGGCGGCTTCCATATACAAGCCGGGATAATCGTAAGTGTCCGATTCCGTCACCACCACCTTGTAGGGCTTGCCGGGATACTCGAAGAGCACCGGAGAAACGGAAAAACGTCCGGCCGGAATCTCACCCGGCGAACGGTACACCTTGTAAAGCCGCTCGAAGTTACGGTAGCCCTGATGAATCTGGTGCACCTTGCCCGACTGTTCACGCTCGGGTGCGGTATTGCTGTCGCACTCAGGGAAATACACCGTAGGGGTAAAAGCGAAATTGAACACGGCATCTTCGCTCTCGATGATGATTTCCTTGTCCCAATGCGTCACGAAACGGTAAGCCCACCCTTCGTTGTAGGCTCTCACGACCAAGTCGTAGTCAGTGCCGTAAGACAACACGATTTCATTGTACGCCTCTTTCAGGGTCTTGTTTTTCCCCGCCACGACGTCTATCTTGCGGTTCACACGGTCTTTCTTCACAGAGATCACGGGGTCGCCTCCCACGTTACGCCCATCGGACAAGTTCATCCCTACCACCGAAGGTTCCACCAACTTCACCTTGTCGTACCACACTTCAAATTCCGTACGCCCTTCCACACGGAGCTTCACCTCCAGCTTCTTGTCGGGCGAAGACAATTTGTACTCTTCCGCTCTCAGGGCAAACGTCCAACAGAAGAATACCGCCAAAGATAACATGATTTTTTGAGCCATATCGCCATATAGATTTAAGAATGATTATTCGTCTGCAAAGTAAGCCTGTTTCACTAAAAGCCGAAATGGAGAGAATCACTTATCACATGGACAATTTTGCGATTCTCTCCATTCCTATATGACTTGCCGTACAACCGCTCATTCCACACCCCACTGCTTGTTCGGCGTACGCCCCAACACGAAATGCAACTCACCGCCACGGACGATATCCTCGTGATCGATGTAACAACGGTTGTAAGGCTTGCCGTTCAGCGTGGCGGACTGGATGTAACAGGCATCGGGCGCATTCCCCTCCGTAGTGACTACAAACTTACGGCCTTTGGCATAACGGCGGTCGAGCACGATTTCCACACGGTCGAACACAGGGGCTGTCAATTCATAACGCGGCTCGCCCGGACAAAGCGGATGGAACCCCGCAGAAGCCAGGATATACCAAGCCGACATCTGCCCCACATCCTCATTGCCGCACAGTCCGGCCAGACTGTTCTTGTAAGCGTCCGCACAAATCACACGCGTCCAGTACTGCGTGAGCCACGGCGCCCCCAAGCGGTTGAAGAGGAAAGGCACGTGGTGCACAGGTTCATTGGCATGGTTGTAATAGGGATTCCAATAAAATTCGCGCGGCGTGTTTTCAAAAAAGGATTCCAAATCGGCTAGCACTTTGTCGCGACCGCCCATGATTTCCACCATGCCGGGCACGTCGTGCGGCACGAACCAACCCTGTTGATAGGGATTGCACTCCATGCAACCGTACCACTCCTGCAAGCGTCCCTTTTCCGGCCAGTCCGCCCACGAGCCGTCGGCGTTGCGCACGCGGAACCATCCCTTTTCCTTATCGAAGATTTTACGGTATGCCTGCCCACGCCGGTGATAGATGCCGGCATCCTCCGTCTTGCCCAGAGCCTCGGCCCATTCGCCTACACACCAGTCGAAGTATCCGTATTCCAACGTTTCCGATATGCCGCTGCCGCCGGGCGAGTATCCCAGTTCCGGATGATGGCCGATGCGGTCGGCTGTCTGACGGGCAAAGCGGTAAGCTTTCTCCACGTCGTATCCGCGTATGCCTTTCATATAGGCATCGACGATGACGGCTATGGCCGGATTACCCAACATGCAGCCGCTGTAAGCGTTCAGGAACTCCCAACGTTCGTACACGCCCGTACCGTTTTCCTCGGCCAGAGTGACAAACGAGTTGATTATGTCGTTCACCACCTCCGGATTGATAAGGTTTTGCAGGGGGAACTGGCTGCGGAACACATCCCAACCGCTGAATACCGTACGCTTCTTGAATGCGTCGGTCTTGTACACCTTCCGGTCTCCTCCTACGTATTCACCCGTCACGTCGCGATAGTCACGCGGGTCTATCATCGTGTGGTACAGCGAAGTATAAAAAATCGTGCGCTCATCCTCCGTCCCCCCGAAGATTTTGATTTTCGACAAGGCCTCGTCCCACAGCTCAGCCGCCTTTTCGCAATACCGCTCGAAGTCCTCTCCCTGCAATTCTGCTTTGAAGTTCGCCTCTGCTCCTCCCAGACTGACAAAGGAAATAGCCGTGCGCATCAGCACCTGCTCACCTTTGCGCGTGGGAAACTCCGTATAAAATCCCAAATGGTCTCCCTCCATGCGGTCGGGACGTTCCGTCACCTTCGCCCGACGCACCGCCTCGGCAAATTCCGGCGAAGTCACGTTTTCCAACTTGCGCCCCATGCCTTCGGGAAATTCGGCCGACCATACGCCGTAACGTTCCAACGGCTTGCTGAAACGGGTGTAAAAGTAGACCGTATAATCGGCCTTCCCTCCCCCGTTGCCCCAACCGCCTCCGTCGGGCGTGCAACGCATCCATCCGCGGATGGTGTAGTCGTCCACACGCTCCACGTACTGCCGGACAGACGTACCGCCCACACGGCGGGCCAAGTCGATTTGAATGCGCGAACATTCGTTTTCCGGATAAGTGAAACGCATGACCCCGCCGTGAGGCGTGGCCGTCAGTTCCGCCTGGATGTCATAGTCGGTCAGGCGGACAGCGTAATATCCTGCACGTGCCGTCTCGCTCTCTTTGTCGTAACGCGAACGATAGCCCTCTTCCGGACGTTCCGCCTCGCCGCGATACGTATGCAAAGGTCCTGTGGTGGGCATCACCAGATAATTCCCCAAATCGCCATACCATCCGACACCGCTCATCTGGGTCAAGGCAAAGCCTTCGATGGTCGTATGTTCATAACTGTACCCCGAACCGTTGTCGCCTCCGGTAATGGTATTGGGGCTGACCTGCGTCATGCCCCACGGCGTAGCCACACCAGGAAAGGTCTTTCCCAACCCATGTTCGGCCTTGGCCATTTGCGTGTTCGTCGTGGCTCCAATAAACGGATTTACATACTCCGACAAGCGTTTCCCGCCACGAGCCTGCACGCCCAAAGACCACACGACCGCTATGGTCAGCACTCCGGCCTGCTTCAAATTCATCTTTATTTCCATGATATTCCGTATGATATTTAAATAGTATAACTCTATGTACAAAAGTACGAAAAGAAAAACTTGCCCATGTCCGAAATTCTCGTCAAAAACATGTAATTTTGCTTCATAGTCAATATTTTTTATTGCAGGCCATAAAACGGGCAGTCCATCAACAACACTCTATCATTCAACCACTTCCGATTCTTTAAAAATCATCAGGAGATTGATTTTTTATTCTGCGCCAAACGATTTTCCACTCTCATGAGATTGATTTTTCGTTCTGCGCCAAACGATTTCACGAACTCCGCTCAACAATCCACCGCCCCCTGTTTGTCAAAATAAGCCACCACACCTCCGGCATTCCGCACCGCCTCCTGTCCACCCCCAAACGCCCCACCGCAAAATCGTCCATATCATAAGTGATTCTATCCATTTCCCAAACCGTAAAAAACATGTTACTTTGCATCCGGAAACAAACAAACTTAAATCAACTCATTCACATGAAGACGAAAACGAACCTTTACCTGTTTTTGATTGCGCTGATTTCTGCCATGGGCGGATTCCTCTTCGGTTACGACTGGGTCGTCATCGGTGGCGCGAAACCTTTTTATGAACAATATTTCCAGATTGCAAACAGCCCCACGATGCAGGGTTGGGCCATGAGCAGCGCGTTGATAGGCTGCCTCATCGGTGCGTTGAGCGCAGGAAAGTTGAGCGACCGATTAGGACGTAAACCGATTCTGATCGTGGCCGCAGGGCTGTTTATCTGTACAGCCATAGGGACCGGTGCAGCGAATTCCTTCGGATGGTTCAACGTGTTCCGCCTCATCGGCGGATTCGCCATCGGCATCGCCTCGAGCCTTTCTCCTATGTATATAGCGGAAATCGCCCCGGCCCACTTGCGCGGACGTTTCGTGTCCATCAACCAGTTGACGGTGGTACTGGGTATCCTCAGCGCACAAATCGTCAACTGGCAGATTGCCGAACCGGTGGCCGACCATGCCACAGCCGAAATGATCCGTCTGTCATGGAACGGGCAAACGGGATGACCGTACCCGCTGCGCTGTTCTTCTTCTTCAGTTTCGTGTTGCCCGAAAGCCCGCGTTGGTTAGCTTCGTCGGGATATAAGGAGAAAGCATTCAGAATCTTCACGAAGATAGGCGGCGAGGCACATGCTCGTGAAGAACTGGCCGCCATCGAAGCCGCCTCGCGCGAAAAGACCGTGGAGGGCGGATTCCGGCAGTTGCTCCATCCCTCGATGCGCAAAATCCTGCTCATCGGAGTGGTAATGGCCGTGTTGCAGCAATGGTGTGGCATCAACGTCATCTTCAACTATGCCCAGGAAATCTTCATGGCCGCCGGTTACGGCGTGTCCGACGTGTTGATGAACATCGTGGTGACGGGAGTAACCAACGTGATTTTCACCATTCTGGCCATGTGCGTGGTAGACCGTTGGGGACGCAAGGCACTGACACTCTTCGGCGCGTTCGGCCTGACGTTGATCTACACTTTCATGGGCGCAGCCTACTGGTTCCACATCAGCGGCGTACTGCTGCTTGTCATCGTGGTGGCCATCTATGCCGTGCTCGGCACGTGCTACTACTTCCACGTCACCGGCTTCTTCATGGTGGTCCTCGTGGTGGCCGCCATCGCCTGCTACGCCATGACACTGGCTACGACCATGTGGGTCATCATCTCCGAAATATTCCCCAACCGCATACGGGGTGTGGCCATGTCTGTTTGCACATTTGCCTTGTGGGCAGCCTGCTTCATACTGACTTACACGTTCCCTGTACTGAACACGGGACTGGGCGCAGCCGGGACATTCTGGCTCTATGGCATCATCTGCCTCGCAGGAGGCATCTTCGTATGGCGCCGCCTGCCTGAGACGAAAGGCAAGAGTCTGGAAGAAATCGAACACGAACTTATCCAATAACTTCATACATCATGGAAAAAATCACATCCTATTTGATTCAAAGCACGGTGAACACCTCCGAGGTGCGTGCATGGGAAGAGGACATCCTGCTCCCCACCTACGAAATCGGCAAGGAAGAAAAGAACCCGATTTTCTTGGAAAAACGTGTATACCAAGGCAGCAGCGGTTCGGTATATCCCTATCCGGTAGTAGAAAAAATCTCAGATGAAAAGAAAGACAAGCTTTACCATGCGCTCTTCATCGAGAACGAATATATCAAGGTGATGATACTCCCGGAACTGGGCGGACGTATCCACATGGCCTACGACAAGGTAAAGCAACGCCACTTCGTGTACTACAACCAAGTGGTGAAGCCCGCGCTCGTCGGATTGACCGGCCCGTGGATTTCAGGCGGTATCGAGTTCAACTGGCCGCAACACCACCGCCCGTCCACGTTCCTGCCCACAGACTTCTCCATCGAGGAGCATGCCGACGGCAGCAAGACAGTATGGTGCAACGAAGTGGAACGCATGTTCCGCACCAAAGGCATGCAAGGCTTTACGCTCTATCCGGGCAAGGCATACATCGAAATCAACGTGAAGATTTACAACCGTACGTCTTTCCCCCAGACGTTCCTGTGGTGGGCAAACCCGGCCGTGGTGGTCAACGACCACTACCATTCAGTGTTCCCGCCCGATGTGAACGCCGTGTTCGACCATGGCAAGCGTGACGTGTCATCGTTCCCCATCGCAACAGGCGTGTACTATAAACAAGACTACTCTGCCGGTGTGGACATCTCGAAATACAAGAATATCCCCGTGCCGACCTCATACATGGCCATCCAATCGAAATTCGACTTCGTAGGAGGCTATGAAGAAGACGTGAAAGGCGGATTGCTCCACGTGGCCGACCATCACGTGTCGCCGGGAAAGAAGCAATGGACATGGGGAAACGGCGACTTCGGACGCGCATGGGACCGCAACCTGACGGACGAGGACGGCCCGTACATCGAACTGATGACGGGCATGTACACCGACAACCAACCGGACTTCACTTGGTTGCAGCCCTACGAGGAAAAGTCGTGGAAACAGTACTTCATGCCTTACGCCGAGGTGGGCTACGTGAAGAATGCCACCAAGGACGCGTTGCTGAACATGGAAGTCAAGGAGGGCAAAGGCAAAGTCATCCTGTACACCACCGGAGTTAACAAGGACGTGCATGTATTCGTCAAGGACAACGTGGGCGGTGCCACCCTTTTCGACAAAGTCATCTCCATCTCCCCGGCAGAACCGTTCCAAGCAGAATTTGCAGCCGAGGGCTTGAAAGACGAAGACATCCTGGTTGAAATCCGCAACCATGAAGGCCGTATCCTGGTAAGCTATCAGGCCGACAAACCGGAAATCAAGCCCGTACCGGATCCGGCCAAAGCCGCCAAAGACCCGAAGGACATCGCGTCCATCGAGCAACTTTTCCTGACGGGACTGCACTTGGAGCAATACCGCCACGCGACTTACAACCCGATGGACTACTATGAGGAAGCGTTGCGCCGCGAACCGGGCGACGTGCGTTGCAACAACGCCATGGGGTTACTCCTGATGCGCAAGGGACAATTCGCCAAGGCTGAAGGTTATTTCCGTAAATCCGTCGAGACCCTGACGGAACGCAATCCGAACCCTTACGACGGTGAACCGTATTACAATCTGGGTTGGAGCTGTCTGATACAGGACAAAACGGACGAGGCGTACGACGCTTT
>OKSW01000433.1_pt1 | contig 16704 bp, 16 predicted proteins | sample 1606351 | NCBI WGS metagenome assembly OKSW01 (sample SAMEA3879565, study PRJEB24766) | human gut metagenome | biome: human-associated habitat; feature: feces | place: USA | collected 1985/1987 | reverse complement strand
ACGAAAATCAAAGAAATGTGTTATTTCCACTTGACAATCGTCATTTCATAACAGAATAGTAGAGTATATCTACTATTTTCTTTATGCGCTCATCATCCCATTCTGTTACTTTGACAGACTCTGGCATATCATGATTATTTGTGGAATTTATTTATAACGTAATTTGGAAACACCTTATATACATTAATACGCTTATTCTGATAACAGGTAGTCAATGTGGTCTCAGTCACCTTAATATCTACCATCTTGCCTATATATTCATATGGAACTGAATACCAGTTCTTTCTCATAGGTTTTTTATTTCTTCTAATACTTAATAACTTCCTACAGTTATATGCTTGTATGATATAATTTTTATGTGGAACAACCGTATACGGTAAGTGGTTATCCTTGGTCGTAAAGACGAAGGTACGCAAACCTTCGAAATTCACATTCCTAGAAGTTTTGGGAAAATCTAAAAAACGGAGGTGATGCGCAATGACAGCATATGAAACAGTCATGGTAGTGTTAACATCGTTAGCATTTATTGTGTCTATTATAGGAATCATTGTAAAGTTACTTCTTATCATTATAGATAAAAGTGCAAAAAAATAACTACCTCAGCCTCGGGAAAAGTTTGAGATAGTTATTTCAATCATATAAAATCCAAGGACAACCGCTTACTGGTTGTTCCATCTTTCGTCTTTATTATAGTTTAGACCAAATCTAAAGTCAATATTTGTAGCTATGAGATAGTATGAGTGGAAGAGGAACTTTTGCAATAGGCAATAATGTGGATCATACTTATGAAAGTATTGATAAAATAGAAGGTGTTAAAGTATTGAGTGGAAAGAATGGTTTGTCAGAGGAATCTTATTCAAGTACAGCATATATTAAGTTAAAACCAGGTGGTACATTTCACGAAATGAGAATATATGACGAAAATCATTATTTAATCAAAGAGATAGCTTATCATCCAGAACCTGCAATAAATCACGGGGACAGAAAACATAATATATTGCATGTACATGATTATTTAGAAAGAGACAATTTTAAAATTTGACCTGTCCATCTTATAACAAAAGAAGAGCATGAAAAGTACAAAAAGTTTTTTAAGGGAGTGCCTCAATATGAAAAATGGTAATGTTCAGGAATTTGTAGATCATATACATTATGGTGATGAATTGTGGTTCCTATATAATGATACAAAATATTTTCTAGAAGGGTGGATAGAAAATGATATATTAGAGTTAGTGCTCTACGAAATGAAAGAAAACGGTCGGGACTATAAGTGGAAAGGTGACAACAATAATTATCCTGTGGAAGATTTTTTATCAGATAGAATTTTTGATGGAAAGACTTTTTGGGAAATAGAAAATGATATTACGTGGGTTGATTGTTAATTCTATGCTGAAAACAACATATTAATGCTTCTTCTGCGTTTTATAGACAATAAAAAAATTGAAACAACCTCTAAGCAAGTACAATGGCTTAGGGGTTGTTTTATGCTGTATTTCTACCGATAGGTTGTGGCTTATTATGAAAATGTAATAATTGATTACTTATCTTGGCAGATAGAATCCTATGATGTAATTTATGCGTGGAACAGCCGTATACGGTAGGTGGTTATCCTTGGTCGTTATGACAAAGGTACGCAACTCTTCGTGATTCTTCTCTTAAGTTGAAAACGGAGGTGATGCCTAATGACAACGTATGAAATAATCATGATTATGTTAACATGTTTAACACTGATCATATCTTTATTGACACTTGTTGTTAGATTACTTCTTATCATTATTGATAAGAACGAAAAAAAGTAACTACCTCGCTCCTAGGAAAAGTTTGGGGTAGTTACTTACCAAAAATAAATCCAAGGACAGTCGCTTATTGGCTGTTCCTTCTTTCGTTTTTATTATAGTTTACAACAAATTTAAAGTCAATATATGTGACTATGAGTGATGCTCATAGTTTTTTTAAAAAAAATTTAACTTTTTTTGAGAAAAAAACCATCTTCTAAGTGTATAGGTAAGTAGAGGGCCAAAGGAGGTGGTGATTGTGAAATGTCCTGTATGTGGTAATGAGGATGAACACTATATCAGCTATATCAATAAGAGACCTTATTGTAGAAAGTGCATAGCGTTTGGACGTACTTATTTAGATGAATCTTATCCAATACATACGACTCCTTTAATAATGACTGATGCGTCCTATCATCTTTCTTTTACCTTGTCGTCCCGCCAGCAGTTCATCTCTGAACAACTGATCACGAATTATGAGAATGCCACGAATTCTATTGTCCTTGCTGTATGTGGCTCTGGTAAAACAGAAATCTCTTATGCGATCATCAAGCATGTGATTGAAAAAGGGGGACGCGTATGTTTCACAATCCCTAGAAGACAATTGTGTATAGAATTACATGAAAGAATCCAGAAGGATTTTCCTCGCTTAACCATTGGTCTTCTATATGGGGGCTATCAAGAGAATAATGATGCCCCCTTAATCATTTGTACTACCCATCAGCTCTATCGATTTGTATCTTCTCCTTTTGATTTAATTATTATGGATGAAGCCGATGCATTTCCTTTTTATGGAGATGATGTATTGAACTCTATCTTTTATCATGCCTCTAAAAGGTATATTAAATTATCCGCTACATTACTTGAGGAAGATATTCATGATGAATGTGTCATGATCATGAATCGACGCTACCATGGTCATGATCTGCCTGTTCCTCATATTTATATCATTCCTCAATTTTTGTGGCTCATATCCTTGAAATATTGGATTAAGAAACTATTAGAAACGCACCTTAGAGTACTTGTTTATGTACCTAGAAAAAGTGATGCACAATACTATGCAGACTTGTTAAGGGATACATATAAAGTACAGGGTGTGAGTTCAGAGTCTCCTTATTTAAATGAATATACAAAGGATTTTAAAGAAGGATTATTAGATGTCTTAATCACCACAACGATATTAGAAAGAGGAATCACAATAGAGGATGTACAGGTGATTGTATTAGAAGCAGGAGATCGTATATTTGATGAAAGAACATTGATACAGATTGCGGGAAGAGTAGGAAGAAAAATAGGATATGAGGATGGAAGAATATTATTAATAGATAACCATTATTCAAAGGCAATGAAAGGATGTATCAAAACCATTCAATCTCTCAACAGGATGTCTGTTTGATCTGTTTATCCTCTATATCTAAAACATCTTCTTTTCATCAATTATTTTCCCATCACTGTATCTGTTCCTCCTGTTTATCTTTATTTAAGAGAATTGATATTGAGACAAACTTTCAAGGTTATCCGCTACGCATATTATATGCTTACAATGATTTCTTCCGTACCCTGCTTTTTCGTTATAAGGGACAATATGATTATGCCTTAAAGGATGCTTTCTTAGATATGTACAAAAGAGAACTACAAAGACGCTATAAGGATTATTTGATTGTTGTTGCACCAAGTGCGTCAAAGGCGAATGATGTGCGTGGTTTTGCTCCCAACCAGGCCATTGCAATGACAATTCACTCTCATGTTTTCAATGGACTCTATAAGAAAGTGGATTATAAACAAAGTGACCAGTCTTATACGCAAAGAGCAGGGATACGTGATGTGATTGGATTAAGGGGTGGATTATTCCTTGAAAATAGGAAAATACTTCTATTAGATGACGTGATGACTTCTGGAGAAACCATTAAGACTTGTCTTAAATTAATTGAAAAAGAAAAGCCCCAGAAAATCGAAATATTGATCCTCGCAATAAAAGAGAAATACCTTGTAAACTTGGGAATAATTAGACAAGCAAGGAGTATATAAAATGCTTTTGTTTTTTGCTATATGTATGATATAATGTATACGATTTTGTATTGAAAGGAGACACATCATGCCTAGTAAAAAACAAGAAATTAGAAAACAAGTTAAGAAAAAGTTAAAAAAGGAAGGAATGGAGCATCAGGAACTCGCTGCAGACGCTGAAATCGTCGATTTAGGCGATCGTCGTGGAGATGATATCATTGTAGAATCATTTGATGATATCAAGACAGATGCAAAACCATTACCATTCTCTACAACACCACAGAAAGAGAAAAAAGGAATTACTGGCCGTATTAAGAGTATTTTCTCACAGGACAGTTCTATTCTACGTAAATTAGAAAAACAGGCAGATGAAATTATTGCGATAGAACCTCAGGCACAGGCAATGAGCGATGAAGGATCGTCTTGCAAAGGGTGAAACATTAGATGATATTTTACCAGAAGCCTTTGCAGTTGTACGTGAAGCAGCTTACAGAGTACTAGGACTCAAAGCCTTCAAAGTACAGTTAATGGGTGCTATTTCACTTCATAATGGCGATATTGCAGAAATGAAAACAGGTGAAGGTAAAACTTTAACATCTATTTTCCCAGTTTATTTGAATGCCTTAGATGGTAAGGGTGTTCATGTTGTTACAGTTAACGAATATTTAGCACGTCGTGACTGTGAATTAAATGGTCAGGTTTTCAAGTTCTTAGGCTTGACTGTTGGTTTAAATGAAAGAGAACTAGATGCAGATGATAAGAGAAAACAGCATGCATGTGATATTACATATACTACAAATGCTGAATTAGGATTCGATTACTTACGTGATAACATGGTGACTAACTATGAAGATAAAGTACTTCGTCCATTACATTATGCATTAGTCGATGAAGTAGACTCTATCTTAATCGATGAATCACGTACTCCATTAATTATCAGTGGTGGTAAGAAGAAGACTGCTTCTATGTATGTATCTGCTGACCACTTTGCGAAGAGCTTAAAGAATGAAAAGGATTATCAGGTAGATGTTGAAAGTAAGACATGTACATTGACACCTGATGGTATTGCGAAAGCAGAAAAGGCATTTAATGTAGAAAACCTATATAATCCAGAAAATACTGCATTAGTACACTATATCAACCAGGCACTTAAAGCAAACTATACAATGACTAAGGACATTGAATACATGATTGCAACAGAAGATGGTAGCCATGATATTAGAAATGCTTCTATTATGATTATTGACCAGTTTACTGGACGTGTTATGCCAGGTCGTGCTTATTCTGATGGTTTACATCAGGCTATTGAAGCAAAAGAAGGTGTACCAATTAAAGAAGAAACTGTTACACTTGCAACAATTACTTATCAGAACTTCTTCAGATTATTTGATAAGTTAGCTGGTATGACAGGTACTGCAAAGACTGAAGAAGAAGAATTCCGTCAGATCTATAACATGCGAGTCGTTGTTATTCCTACAAACAAGCCTGTTATTCGTGATGATAAACCAGATTTAGTATTCTCAAGCAAGAATGCTAAATATGCAGCTATTATTAAAGAAGTAGAAATGCGCCATGCTTATGGTCAGCCAATCCTTCTTGGTACAGTGGCTGTAGAAACATCTGAAATCTTATCTAAGATGTTAAGCGCAAAAGGTATTAAGCATAATACATTAAACGCTAAGAACCATGCAAAAGAAGCAGCTATTATCGCTAAAGCTGGTGTGAAGGGTGCTGTTACAATCGCTACTAACATGGCTGGTCGTGGTACTGATATCAAGCTCGGTGAAGGTGTGGCTGAAATTGGTGGTTTAATGGTTATTGGTTCTGAACGTCATGAATCTAGACGTATCGATAACCAGTTAAGAGGACGTTCTGGTCGTCAGGGTGACCCAGGATGTTCACAGTTCTTTGTATCATTTGAAGATGAATTGATGCAGAGATTTGCAAGTGAAAAGATTAAAGCTCTTACTGATTCATTCATGGATGATGAAGCCATTGAATCTAAGATGATTACTAAGTCTATTGAAACTGCTCAGAAGCGTGTTGAAGGTCAGAACTTCGATATGCGTAAACAGTTGCTAGAATATGATGATATTATGCGTCAGCAGCGTGAAATCATGTATAAAGAAAGAGATGATATCATGCGTTCTAAAGACTTATCAGAAATCATCAAGGGTGAATTCTTAACAGCAATCGAACTAGATATTCCTAAGTTCACTAATAATGAAGGTAAGAAGCCAGTTGTAGATGTAGAAAAATTCTTAAGCTATGTTGGTAAGAACTACATGTTATTAAGTGAATTAGTTGCTAAGAATCCTGACGTAGCAGTGAATGATCCTCAGAAGGTGATTGATGCTGTGAGTGAAGTCGTCTTCATGAGCTATGAAAACAGATTCAATAAGGATCTTGAAGATTCAGTAAAACTTGATTATGAACGCCGTGTTCTTTTAGGTATCATTGACCATACATGGATCAACCATATTGATGCAATGCAGAAACTTAGAAATGGTATCTATTTAAGAGCTTATGCACAGCGTGATCCTCTTCAGGAATATACAGAAGAAGGTTTCTATATGTTCGAAGAGATGACAAAATCTATTTCTCAGGAAATTGCTCGTAACATTGTCCATATGGGTATCCGTCCTGGTACAGAAGCAGAAATGAACATTCCAGAAATTAAGGTTGAACTTGAATTTAAATAATGGAATTATATGAAATCAAAAACGGGCTGGAAGACGCCCGTTTATTATTAGACCAATTATATGTTTCTGCGAATATTGAAGTATTAAAAAGAGAAATAGAAGGATTAACTGTACAGACAATGGACGAACATTTCTGGGATGACCAGGCACATGCGACTAAAGTATATGCGCATCTGAATGAAATGAAGAAAGTGGCTGATACAGATTCTTCTTTAGAAGCAAGCTATAAAGAACTCATGGAAGTTTATGAATATGTTAAGGATACTGAAGATCCTGACTTTATGGCTTCTTTAGAAGAAGATTATATGACGTTCCATAAGAATTTGGATGAGTTTGAAAAGACATTATTGTTTGATCAGGAATATGATCATTCGAATGCGATTGTAGAAATTCATCCAGGCGCTGGAGGAACTGAATCTCAGGACTGGGCTGAGATGCTTATGCGTATGTATATACGTTATGGCGAAAAGAAAGGATGGAAGGTTGACGTTGATGATTATCTTGCAGGTGATGAAGCAGGATTAAAATCATGTTCTATCCGTTTTACTGGTTATAATGCGTATGGTCATTTAAGAGCAGAGAAGGGTGTTCATCGACTTGTACGTATTTCACCGTTTGATTCATCAAAGAGAAGACATACATCATTTGCGTCTGTAGAAGTTTCACCTGAATTAGATGATGATATTGAGATTACGATTGATCCAAAGGATCTACGTATTGATACATATCGTGCATCTGGTGCTGGAGGACAGCATATTAATAAAACTGATTCAGCAGTCCGTATTACTCATATTCCTACTAATACAGTTGTTTCTTGTCAGTCACAGCGTTCTCAGTTACAGAACAGAGAACAGGCTATGTTGATGCTGAAGAGTAAATTGTATTTATTAATGCAGGAAGAGCATGCTGAAAAACTATCTGAAATTCAAGGTGAAAAGAAGAATATTGAGTGGGGATCACAGATCCGTTCTTATGTTCTTCATCCTTATTCTATGGTCAAAGATAACCGTTCAGGTTATGAATCAAATGATCCAAAGAAAATATTAGATGGTGAGCTTGATGATCTTATTTATGCTTATTTAAGATCTCAAGTAAAGGAGAAAAGTAATGAGTAAAATGCATTCTGCAAAGAAATTAGTGATTGATTTTATTTTAGTGATGTTAGGGAATGCCATTATGGCTTTAGGTACTGCCGGGTTTGCAGTACCTGCTAAGATTATCCTTGGTGGAGTTTCAGGTCTTGCCCTTGCATTCCAGCATTATGTGTTCTATGTTCATTTATCAACACTTGTACTTGTAATCAACGTTATTGCATTTATTGCTGGATATTTCTTGTTAGGAAAGAAGTTTGCGGTGGGAACACTTGTTTCTACATTCGCATTCCCATTCTTCCTTGCTATATTTGAAAAGAGTTACTATTTAACACATTTGACTAAGGATACTTTACTTGCAGCTGTTTATGCAGGATTCCTTATTGGTGTTGGATTAGGACTCGTATTAAGACTTGGATATAGTACAGGTGGTATGGATATTCCACCAGTACTTGTTAATAAATATACAGGGCTTGCATTATTAATTAATATCTTTGATATTATTATCTTAATTATTCAGATTCCATTCTCTGATGTTGAAGAAATCCTTTATGGTATTATTACTGTTGTTATTTCTACATATATTATTGATAAGATGATGTTACTTGGACAAAATAACATCCAGGTCATCGTTGTATCAGAAAAATATGAAGAAATTGCGGAATCTTTAATGAAAGACTTAGATCGAGGATGTACTTTCTTAAATATCACAACAGGATTTATGAAAAATGATTCTAAAGCAGTCATGGTTGTCTTTAATCGTCGTGAATATGCGGCTTTCCATGATATTGTTCAAAATATGGATCCAGAAGCTTTTGAAATTACAAGCGAAGTACATAGTGTCAATGGTAGAGGATTCACATTACCGAATGTTAACTTAGAGAGATGGTCTTCTAAAGAAAATTAAAATAAAGCATGTATTATAATGAGTATGTGTTATAATGGGGAAACAAAGGAGTGTGATGATATGCAAGAAATGATTAAACTTGAAAACGTAACAAAAGTATATAAAACTGGCGTACGTGCAGTAAATGACATGTCACTTACAATCGATGCCGGCGAATTCGTTTATGTCATCGGTCCTACTGGTGCTGGTAAATCAACATTTATCAAGCTCCTCTATCGTGAAGAAAAAGCTACAAGAGGTAAAGTTCTTGTGGATGGTACCGATGTGTCTCGTATTAAGAACTCTAAAGTCCCATTTTTTAGACGTAAAATTGGAGTTGTATTCCAGAACTATCGTCTTCTGCCAAAAAAGACAGTATTTGAAAATGTCGCCTTTGCGCTAGAAGTAACTAATACACCAAAAACTGAAATTAGAAAAAAGGTTCGTAATGTACTAGAACTTGTAGGTCTAGAAAACAAAGCGAATTCGTTCCCACATGAATTATCAGGTGGACAGCAGCAGCGTGTAGCGATTGCGCGTGCTATTGTCAATCAGCCTAAGGTTTTAATTGCGGATGAACCAACAGGCAACCTAGATCCTGATACATCTCAGGAAATCATTGAATTGTTGGAAAGAATCAATGATGTCCGTCAAACAACTGTACTTGTTGTCACACATGACCGTGAAATCGTTCAGAGAAATAAGAAGAGAACTATTCTTATTGAAGATGGTTGTGTCACAACAGATACAAGTTTAGGAGGTTATCAGTCATGGAATTCGTAGAAGAATTGAAAGCAATGCCTAAGCATTGTAAAACTGCTTTCCAGAATATCTGGAGAAACGGTGTGATGTCTATTTCATCTATTTTTGCAGTTACTATTACGTTGATTTTGATTGGTGTTGTATCAGTCATTGCTATTAATGTGAATCATATGACTGTTAATATTGAAAATAGCTTGAATATTTATGTGAAGGTAGACCGTAGTGCTACTGATGAACAAAGTAAAGCTGTTGGTGATGAAATCAATAAATTAACTGGTATCAAGAAGGTTAATTATTCTAGTAAAGATAAAGAGTTAGACAAATTAATTGCATCTCAGGATAAAAATTCAAAACAGTTATTTGAAAACTATCGTAGTGATAATCCTCTTGGTGATGCATATATTGTAGAAGTCAAGAATGCGAAGAATCTTGATAAGGTTGCGAAAAAGATTGGGGATATCCCTTATGTAAAAGAAGTCACTTATGGTGGTTCTTCTACAAATAAATTAGTAGATATCCTTGAATCAGTACGTAATGGCGGAGCTATCTTTGTGGTTGCCTTAATTGTAGTAGCACTCTTTATGATTGCAAATACAATTAAAATCACTATTACATCTCGTTCAACTGAAATTTCAATCATGAGAATGGTTGGTGCTTCTAACTGGTATATCCGTATTCCATTTATGTTAGAAGGTATCTTTATTGGACTTATTGGTTCTATTGTGCCTTTAATTATCCTTGCTTATGGTTATAAGTTTGCCTATGTGACAATGACATCATTGATGTCTTCTAACTTGATCACATTTGTACCACCTTATCCACTTGTATGGGAATTAGGTGCATTCTTAGCACTACTTGGTGCTGTTGTAGGATTAATTGGTTCATTCTTCTCAGTACGTAAATTCTTGAAATTATAACTGCACATATGTGCAGTTTTTTTGTAGAATAAGAGTGAGGTGATGATCATGAAGGAAAGAGATCTCAAAGAGAAATGTTATATGGAAGCGCTAGATGGTTCTATATCAAATGTAAAGGTTGTATTGAATCATATGAAAAAGATTGATTTACAAGAAGGCATACTCGAAGAAGCTGTTTTAAATAAGGATCGTATGCGTACAATATTGCATCTAGAACTTGCTTTGGCAGATTATTGTATTCTATTAAGAAAAATGAAAGAAAATCAGTTTATTAATTATCTTCCTGCTATGAGTAAGGATATTAACGCATTAATTCATTGTAATCGCTTTGAGTATCATGATCATGTGATTATCGTTTATTCACAAAGAGGGGAAGAAGATATTGATATAGAACATCTGATTTCTTTTGGTGAAGACCTCTTAGAAAGTTATGGTAATTGATATTTTTTAAATCATGCTTATTGAATTTCAAAGTGGATAATGCTATTATCTTTGAAGTATACGGAGGATGAAAAGTTATGAAAAAAAGACCTATTGTTTTATGTATTATGGATGGTTACGGATTAACTGATAGAGTTGATGGTAACGCAGTAAAACTTGCTAATACACCTAATCTTGATGATTTAATGGCAATGTATCCTACTACAACTATTAAAGCTTGTGGTAACGCTGTTGGTTTACCTGAAGGACAGATGGGTAACTCAGAAGTTGGTCATATGAATATTGGTGCAGGACGTACTGTTTATCAGTCACTTACTTTAATCAATAAGGCAATTGATGAAGGTACTTTCTTCACAAATGAAAAATTTGTAGAAGCAGTAGAAAATGCTAAGAAGAATGATTCTAAGTTACATATCTGGGGATTATTATCTAGCGGAGGAGTTCACTCTTCAAATGAACATATCTATGCATTATTAAAGCTTGCTAAAGATGCTGGTTTAACTAAGGTTTATGTACATGCATTCCTAGATGGACGTGACGTAGCACCTGATTCAGCTGTAGATTTCGTTGGAGAACTTGCTGAAGAAATGAAGAAGATCGGTGTGGGTGAAATCGCATCTATCTCAGGTCGTTACTATGCAATGGACCGTGATAAGAGATTTGATCGTGTTAACTTAGCTTATGAAGCAATTGTTGATCGTAAAGGAAACAGCTTCACTGATCCAGTACAGTTTGTAAAAGATTCTTATGCTGAAGAAGTATTTGATGAATTCGTTGTACCAGGATACAACTCAGCTGTAGATGGTGCTGTTGAAGATAACGATTCAATCATCTTCGCTAACTTCCGTCCAGACAGAGCAATCCAGCTTGCAACTGTTATGACAAACCCTGATTTCTATGCTGATAAAGGATATACACCTGCTACAAAGAGAAATGGTATTTACTTCGTATGTATGATGAAATATGCTGACTCAGTAAATGGTCATGTCGCATTCGCTTTACCAGAATTAACTAATACATTTGGTGATTATGTATCAGCTCAGGGATTAAAGCAGTTAAGAATTGCTGAAACTGAAAAGTATGCCCATGTAACATTCTTCTTTGATGGTGGAGAAGATAAGGAAATCGAAGGTGCTAAGCGTGACTTAATCAACTCACCTAAGGTTGCTACTTATGATTTACAGCCAGAAATGAGTGCTTATCTTGTAAAAGATAAGTTAATCGAAGAATTAGATTCTGGTGAATTCGATGTTGTTATTGTTAACTTCGCTAACTGCGACATGGTTGGTCATACAGGTGTCATTCCTGCAGCTATCAAGGCAGTTGAAGTTGTTGATGACTGTGTTGGTGAAGTATATGAAAAGGTTGCTGAACTTGGTGGTACTATGTTAATCACTGCTGACCATGGTAACGCAGAAAGACTTCTTGATGAAGAAGGTAACCCATTCACAGCACATACTACAAATGATGTACCTTTAATCGTAACAAATTCTCACCTTGAATTAAAAGAAGGCGGAAAACTTGGAGACTTAGCTCCAACTATGTTACAGCTTCTAGGACTTGCTATCCCAGAAGAAATGGATGGTACAAGCCTTATTAAATAATTGAACTATTAAAGCGAGACATCTTAGTTTCGCTTTTTTTGTATTTGTGTTAATATAGTCGAAAAGGAGAAATCAAAATGAAGAAATTACTCATTTTATGCCTTTCTTTTATGCTTTTAGGCTGTAGTACATCTTCAGTTAAAAAAAAGAGTGTAAAAGGTATTAAAGAGATACAATATGCAGAATTAAAGAAAGTGATGGAAGAAGATGTTTCTTTCATACTTTATCTTGGTCGTCCTGATTGTGGAGACTGCCAGGCTTTTGAACCCATCCTTGAAGACTATCTTAATAATCATCCTAATGAAGGTGTTTATTATTTAAATATCAAAGCATATCGTGATGCGTCATTAAAAGAAGATGCTACAAAAGAAGAGAAAGAGTTTTATAAGAATCTTTATAAGACATTTGATTTTAATTGGACACCAACACTAGAAGTTATATCACAAGGACAGGTACAGAAAAAATATCAGTATCTTGATGAAGACTATTATTCTATCAAGGATCGTAGTAAACAGATTAAAAAGAAAAAAGAATTCATTAAAGAATTCAAAGTATTTATGAATGATTATTTTAAGGAGTAGTAAACTATGAAATGTCCACACTGTCATAAAGATATCAGACCCACAGATCACTTCTGTCCTCATTGTGGTTATGATTTAAAAAGAAATCCACCAAGAAGTACTTCTATTCTAGGTCGTATGATGAAAGGTTATCTTGTTATCATGTTACTTACAGTTGCACTTCCTATGGCTATTCTATTCTATAGTCAGTTCTTTACAGGGAAGTCAATTACATCTAATTTCCAGCAGTCAAATCTCTATGAATTAGGTGCATTAAAGAAGACAGAAGGAGAAGAAGTCTATCACTTTGATTCTTCTAAAGCGTTTAAAAAGAAGTTTTCAAATGCGGAAACATTCATCAAGCCGGCTGAGTCTTATAAGAAATCATTAGAAAAACAATATGGGCAGACATTTACTGCAACTTATGATTATACTGTTTATTCGAATAATGATCTCTATACGACTATTACCTGCAAGGCGCGAATAGATGACAACACAAAGATTGTATTGAAACGTACATACAATCGTTCTAAGACGGATACAATTAAGACAACAATCACAAAAGATAATTGTGAAAACTTCAACGATCTTTTGCAAGTTGAAAATAAAGAATTGATTACTACAGTCATTGATCAGCCTACATACAATAAGCTGATGAAAGCTTTCAATGGTAAAAAAGAAGAATTTGAAACAAATAAAAAATTCCTAGGTCACTATGGCTTAGGTGCTTATATCAATGATAGTCAAGTATCTCTAGTCGTTTACCCGGGAAATAAATACCAATCACAATTTAAAGCACAGACAGAAGGAAATCATTCTCTTGCTCGCTAACGAGTATTCCTTAGGGAAGTATGCAAAACGCATGCTTCCTTTTTTTCATGCCAATTCCAGTCAAATAGACTGTTTTATATAGATTCTCTCATGACATAGTAATATATGTCTTTTTTTATTTGTAGAAAGGGAAATGAAGATGAATATTTTAAAAAGAATAAGTGCAGCGATATTATCTCTATTGATGATAGTTGGAATCACTACACAAAGTATGAATATCGTCAATGCAGCATCATATCAAATGCAGTATTATGGAAAGACAACAGCCTATGGCAGTACAGTGGGTAGCTTTGCGATTGATGGAAGAAAAGCCTGGTGTCTAGAACACAATAAGACTACACCGCCATCTCAAACGATGTCAGGTGACTTTTATACAAGTACAGAACCTAAATATGCGAATATTCGTAAGATTATGTATTATGGATGGTTTGGTTATCAGATGTGGGAAGGCATGAATGGTCTTACAGATGCACAGAAGAATGTTATTATGTCAAAAGCATTGTCTCATGCTTATTCAGGAACATCACTTAATAAAGGCAAGGTGACTGAGTTTTATAATTATGCCACTGCGCAGGCTGATCCATTAAATCAGAATAACCTGATGTTCAGTAAGAATGATTTATATACTTATTATGACAAGAACGCAAAGGTTCAGAAATCTGAATCAGTGAAACTAAATGGTCCAAGTGGATATCATTTCACACTTAATACTGGGACAAAGAGTGTTTTAGTCATCAATGAATCAAGAAATCAATCAGGCGAAACAATTGATATCTATGGTGGAGATACAATTCATTTAGAAGCGGATGCTTCATATACAGGGACAATCCAGTCTGGTAAGAAATCAGGTGGATTCACTTTTGCACCATTAATTGTTTCTAATGGAAAGAGTGAAAATCAACGTATTGGTACATGGTATGCCATTGCTCCAGTTCAGTCTACTTATTTAAATGCGACATTTCATGCAGTAATTGGCAGTTTGAAACTTAGAAAGACAGATATGGGTGGAAAACTTTTAGATGGTGCCATCTTTCATGTGTCAGGTCATGATTATGAGAAAGACGTCACAGTCACAAAGGGGGAAATAGTGCTCAATAATTTGCTTATTGGTGATTATACAGTGACTGAAAAAGGTGCACCTCATGGTTATTTACTCAATACTTCAACATACAGTACAACAATCAAAGCAGGAGATACATCAGTGATTACAATTACTGATGAAGCCCCTACAGGACAAATTACAATTAAGAAGTCAGATACAACAGGTATCGTACAAGGAGAAGCGTCATTAGAAGGAGCAGAATATACTGTTTATGATTTAAATAAGAAAGAAGTCGGAAAAATCATTACTAATCAAGAAGGTGATGGTCGTTTGGATAATCTACCACTAGGTACTTATACAGTTAAAGAAACAAAAGCACCTGTTGGTTATAATTTAGATTGGAATACTTATACGGTGGATTTAACATACAAGGACCAGACATCTTCTATTATTCTAGGGCATGTCGATTCTAAGGATATGGCAAAGATAGGAAGTATTGAAATAGTAAAGACAGATACAGATTCAAAGCCATTAAAGGGTGGAGAGTTTGGAATCTATGCGAATGCTGATATGTATATAGGTGCTACACTTTATAAGAAGGGTCAGCTTGTTATGTCTATCAAGACAGATGAAAATGGTATTGCATCATCGGATATACTTCCTTATGGTTCATATTATGTAAAAGAGTTAAGGGCACCAAGCACAGAAGATGGAAACAAAGAGAACTTTGTATTATCTGATGAAACACAGCATGTCAAGATTACTGGTTATAGTAGTGCACGTATGCTGATTGTGGCAACACCTGTTGCTTTTATTGATAAGAAAGTATATGTGACTAAGACAGATATCACAGGTTCAAAAGAAATCAAAGGGGCTCAGCTTCAGGTAACTGATTTAAATGGAGAAATCATGGATTCTTGGGTTTCTGATGGACAGCCTCACTCTATTAAAGGATTAATCGAAGGACATGATTATATTCTTACTGAAACAAGTGCACCTGATGGCTATGTTAAAGCGCAATCTATAAAGTTTACTGTTTCTAAAGAGAAGAAGGATGAAACAATTGTTATGAAAGATACACAAGTAAAAGTATCAAAGACAGATGTTTCAGGTAAAAAAGAATTAGAAGGCGCAAAGCTTGAAGTAAGAGATGAATTCAATCAAGTGGTCGATTCTTGGACTTCCACAAAAGATCCTCATTTTGTCAATGGTTTAGAAGAAGGCAAGACATATACTTTAATTGAAAAAACTGCACCTGATGGATATATCAAAGCAGAATCAATCACATTTACTCTCACTCATAAGGAAAACATGAATGTGACAATGAAGGATGCTCAGATGAAAGTTTCTAAAGTTGATGAAGAGACAGGTGAAGATGTATTGGGTGCAGAGTTCTCTGTTTTTGATAAGCAAGGAAATCTAGTGGATCAATGGATCACAGATGGCTCACTTCATGCAGTCAATCATCTAGAAGTAGGAAAAGAATATAGTCTTAAAGAAACTAAAACACCTAAAGGCTTTTTAACAATCCCTGATCAGACATTTGTTGCATCAAATGAAGATGTATCTCTAGAAATCAAAGAACAGCCAAGACTAATTAATATCCAGGTGAATAAATTAGATGCGAAGACAAAACAGCTTATTAAAGACAAAAACTTTGAATTTACATTATATACTGATCCTGAATGTACAAAGAGTCTTACCTCTATTTCTTCTCATGACGGTATTGCTACATTCAAGTCTTTAAGATTTGGAACTTATTATATCAAGGAAACAAAAGCCCCTCTTGGTTACTATCTATCTCAGGAAGTCAAGAAGGTTGTTTTAGATGAAAATGTAGAAGGAGATACATATACATTTGATTATATGAATACACCGATAGAAATCATTCATACAGGCGATTCAACACAGATAATGATCATTGTAATTCTATGTACCTTATCTTTGATTTCTATTGTATTACTTCTTAGAAAGAAGAAAAATAGGCAAAGGAAGCGGCGATGTAAAAAAATTGTACACTTCCGTAAATGTGTCGAAAAATTATACATCATCTCAATAGTGACTAATGAAATATAAAAGCCGCAAA